>Ga0335397_10000105_pt1 | contig 90856 bp, 78 predicted proteins | sample MAT04_FD_205740 | JGI IMG/M metagenome (GOLD analysis project Ga0335397, IMG submission 205740) | Freshwater microbial communities from Lake Fryxell liftoff mats and glacier meltwater in Antarctica - MAT-04 (spades assembly) (version 2) ...
GACACCTCGTGACGCTTTCGAACGCAGAACACCTCGCTGTGCTCGGCGCGGACCGGACGACGAACGACACGCTGATCACCGGAGTGCCGCGGACCGTGCTGGTGACGGATGAGAGCCGGCCTATCCCCTCGACGAGTTCCTCTTCGCGGCGGTGAGGCAGGACGGCCGGCTTCAGTGGCAGCAGTGGCAGCAGCAGCATCGACGGCGGCGGCTGCACCGTGTAGCTGAGGGCCCGGCTGCTTCAGCGGCCACTGCCGCTCCACCCCGATCGAGCCCTTCCCATGGACGTTCGAATCGATCCGCGCTCAGTAGACGCCCGGGATGATCTTGTACGGGACGAGGCGGCGGTACTCGTCCCAGGTCTCGCCGTACTTCGCGCGGCACCGAGCGTCGTCGCGGCCGGCGCGGTCGACGAGGAGGATGGTCAGGAAGACGAAGTAGAAGTACGGCACCGCGTTCGTGAAGCCGGCGGGGACCGCCCAGCAGAACGCGAGCACGAGCTCGGGGAGGTAGTGGAAATGGCGGGCGACTCCCCAGTAGCCCGAGGTGAGCAAGAGGTTGCTGCGCTCGGAGCCATCGGTGGTGCGGTAGTGCGCGACGAGGGTGCGCGGCGGGCGGCCCCACAGCTTCGCTCGGCCCTGCGTCGCGCGCACCTGCTGCCGCTGCGCATCCGCGGCGTAGTTCATCCACAGGGCGAGCAGGCCCACGATCACGATCCCGATCGCGACCGGCGCTGGCAGGTCGTCAGGCCGGTCCGCGAGATACTGGCCGAAGATCGTATAGACCCCCGGGACCCACACCAGGACGCCCCAGCAGATGTAGAAGCCGAAGCGGTCGTGCGTGATGTCCAGCGAGGAGAAATACCCACCCTCCCACACGAAGAACTTCAGCAGATAGAGGATCACCAGTCCCGACGAGACGGCCATCGAGCTGCTGATCGCGCCGTACGCCTCGTGCTGGTGCAGCGCGAATACCAGGGAAAGCGCGCTCCAGCCCATCATCGACACTCGGCAATTGATGAGCTGCTTCAGGCTCACGCCGCACCATCGCGGGTGCAGCTCGATGCCCTGGAAGAAATCGAACAGCAGGTATCCCGTGTATGTCGCGTCCTTGCTCGATGGGTAGTTGCGACCCTTCCAGTACAAGAACACACAGAACCCGAGCGCGAAGACGTTCAGAATCACCAGCAGCGAGCCGAGTTCGCGAAGCACCGCAGTCGCCGACCACAACCCCGCCGCCCAGGTGACCAGCAAGAGGCCGTGCGTCGCGATCCACGCACCGATGCCGTTGAGGCGATACTGGGGCTGCTCGCCGCTCGGCGTCACCGGTCCGAGGAGGGTCTTCCCCGGCAGTGCGCCGAGCAGCACGCCCTCTAACGTCACCCAGCCGACGAGGATGCCGAGCGCGGACCAGCTCGGGCGGGGAACCAGGCGCGCGAACGTGGCCGCGTCGATCCCAGTGACGAATGCCACGATCGATCCGTCGAAGTGCGCGCAGATCATCCAGAGGACGATCACCAACACCGGCGTGGTGGACAGAAGCAGCGCGGGCCCAATCCAGCGGCGTAGAGCGCTGATCTCGAGCGGTTGCCGCACTGGAGGCGCGGGCGTGGGCCCCGTCAGCATCCATGAGATCACTCGCTTCGCGGAAGTAGATGGGTCTGGCGTTGCCGGGGAGGTTCCCCGACGGTGGGGATGGGGTCGAGGGAGCACGCTCGGTGCCGCCCCTAGCAATCGCCGCGCCGCAGAAACAAACGTCATGACCGGTCAGAAGCGAGGCGACGCGCCACGCCTGTGCAAGAGCGGTGACCATCGACGCCCCGGCGGTCTCCATCTCGCGGCGTCGTCCACAGCCGCTCGCCCTCCCTCCAACCCGCCAAAACAACGCTATGTCCATAGATTCTATTGACAGCCTCTGGACAGGGCCCTAGAGAGGCACCCGCAGCTGGGGACCGGCCTCCAACGACGAGTACTGACCGTGAGCAAGACCATTCGCGTAGCCATTCTCGACGAGCAGCTCCCCGCTCAGCTCCACGAGCGTCCACAAGACGCGGAGGGCCTGGAGATCGTGTGGACCGGGACCCAACTGGAGGACCTCATTCGCTTCACCGCGAAGGAGTCGCCCCAGGTCATCGTCGCGGACCTCGATCGCCTGGGTCCTGATCCGGTATCGACGGCGGACCGCCTCGTCAGAGCGAGCGCCGCGGAGCTGTTCGTCACCGTATACCGGTTTGCTTCTCGGAGCGCGGTCGAGCATCTCACAGGCGACAAGCGACGGGTGCTACGCGCGCCGGTGAGCATTCCTATGCTCAAGACCCAGATGATGAGCGCCATCGTCCGAGGGCTGCTGGCCGACGGCTCGTCGAGCACGCCGCCGAAGGTTGCGCCCCGGGGCGAGATTCGGACGGCCCGCGGAGGCGATCTGCAGCATCCTGCGGAGTTCACCGATGCGCAGCTCGGCGCGCTACGGGAGCGCCCGTCGCAGCTGGCGTGCGAGTGCCCAAACCAAGTCGCCGAGTTGGTGTCGTCGTTGACCGCGTTCGAGCGCTACTCCCGCAGCTGTGCCAGCCGCGATGAGAAGGACGCCGCGATGCATCGCGCACTGGCAGTGGCCACGTCGGAGGCCCGCCGGGTGATGGAGCGGGTGCTCGTGGACCTGATCGCCTACGAAAGCATCACCGTATGAGGCGACTACGCTGACACGGTGAGCTGCTCGGCACGGAGTCTGCGCGAGTTCCACCCTTCAATCCACCACGTTCGTGGACGCCATCGGCTACCTGAAGGCGGACCCCGAGTTCATCGCGGAAGCTAGCTGTCGGGATTGCGACGGTGCTCTGCGCGCTGTCGCGGTGAGATGGACGACGCGGGGCTCGCCTCGGCGGGCGACGCGCCGGGAGACCCAGCGGGCTTGCGGCCGCCCATCGAACTATCGAGGACCGTCCCCTTTTTGCCTGCCGCGCCTCCCTGACAGTGTCTAGCGGCTATCGAACTATCGAGGACCGTCCCCTTTTGGTCAGTGCGCGTCTTTCCAGGTGCGGCCTCGGCCGTGTTCGACGACGAGGGGCACGTCTAGCGGGTAGGCGGTCTCCATCGCGTGGACCACCTTGGGGAGCAGGGTGTCGCACTCTTCGTCGGCCATCTCGATCACCAGCTCGTCGTGGACGGTCAGGATCATTCGGCTTCGCGCATCGGCGAGCACGCGATCGACTGCGAGCATCGCGAGCTTCATGAGATCTGCGGCGCTGCCTTGGATGGGGGTGTTCTTCGCGATGCGCTCGGCGCCCCAGCGCTCCATTCGGCCGCGGGCCATGATCGCGGGGATGTCGCGCTTCCGGCCTAAGAGCGTGCGGACGCCGCCATTCAGGCGGGCTTCGTCGACCATCGTGTCGAGCCATCTCGTTACGCCAGCGTAGCGGGTGAAGAACGCGCGAATGTAGCGGGCGGCTTCGTCCAGGGGGATTCGTAGGTTGCGGGCCAGGGCGTGCTCGGTCTGGCCGTAGATGACCGCGAAGTTCACGGTCTTGGCGCGTCCGCGCATCTCGCGGGTCACGCCTTCGTCGTCCACGTCGAAGATGGCTTTGGCCGTGCGTACGTGGACGTCGGTCGCGCCGCGGTAGGCGTCGAGCAACTCCACATCCTGGCTCACGTGGGCCAATACCCGGAGCTCAATCTGGGAGTAGTCGAGGGACACGATCGAGAAGCCCTCGGGAGCGATGAAGGCCTCGCGGACCAGGCGGCCTTCTTCGGTGCGAATCGGGATGTTTTGGAGGTTGGGATCCGACGAGCTCAAGCGGCCCGTCGCGGTGACCGCTTGGTTGAATCGGGGATGCACCCGGTGATCGATGGGATCCCGCTCGCGCGCCAGCGCATCTAGATACGTGCCCTTGAGCTTCTCGAGCATGCGCAGCTCCAAGACCAACTCGGGCAACGGATGCGCGGGGGCGAGCTCTTCGAGCACTTCGTGATCGGTGGAGCGCGCGGTCTTGGTGCGCTTGAGGACGGGCAGCGAGAGCTCGTCGAAGAGCACGACCTCCAGCGCGCGCGGGGAGCGCACCGGGAACGGATGACCCGCGGCCTCGTGACAGCGCGTCTCCAGGGACGCCATGCGGACCTCGAAGTCTTTCGACAGCTCGCCCAAACGATCGACGTCGATCGCGACGCCGGTGCGCTCGAGTTCGTAGAGGACCTCGGAGAGCGGGAGCTCGATCTCTCGGTAGAGCTTGGTGAGCTCTTCTTCTTCCAGGGACTCGCGCTGGGCCTTCGCCGTGAGTAGCAACGCCTCGGCGCGCATCGCTGCGAACGGCAAGAGGCGCTCGACCTCCAGCTCCGAGAGCCGGGCCTTGTTCTTTCCTTTGCCCAGCTCGAAGGGGAGCAGCTCATGGCTCAGCGCGGACTGAGCCACGTCTTGGAGGCGGTGGGCGTGTTTGTCGACCTCGAGCAAATAGCTGCCCAGCATCGTGTCCTCGAGGCTGGGGCGGATCGTCAGCCACGGCGCCGGGTTCGCGGCCCACACGTGACGCTCGGCTTTGTGATCGTGGACGACGACGCGGGTCTCGGGCGCAAGCGCGCTCAACACCTCGGCGACCTCGGCGAGCTTCAGCTGATCGGGGCGACCTAGATAGACGTGTCCCAGCGGGAGGTACGCGCCCTGCCCTACTCCTTCACTGGTGACGGCGAGCGCGAGACCCACCAGTGGCGCGCGTCCGGGCAGTCCGTCTTCGAGCACCGACCACAGCGCTATGGAACCGCCTTCACTCGACGCTGAAGCGACGAACGCGCTCAGCTCGTCTCGCGTCGTCAGGAGCTTTGGGGCGCTGGGCTTGAACGGCACCTTCTCGCGCGGCTCGCGGCGAACGCGGACCTTCGGCGGCGGTGCATCGCCCGGCGCGCGGTCGACCTTCATGCCCGCCATCGCGGCCCAGCGATCGATGCCGGCGAGCTGCGTGGTCATCTCCAGGCGTCGGAACAGGTCCTTGAGCTTGGGGAGATCCGCGCCGCCCCACTTGAGCGCAGGCAGCTCGAAGGGGAGCGGCAGCGCGTCGTTCAACGTGACGAGCTCGCGAGAGAGATCCGCCTTGTCGCGGTGCAGCGCGAGCTTCTCCTTCAGGGACTTCTTTTCGATCTCCTCGAGGTGCGCGTAGACCCCATCGAACGTGCCATAGGCGGCCAAGAGCGTCGCCGCGGTCTTGGGACCCACGGACGGAACGCCGGGGACGTTGTCGGAGCTGTCGCCGACGAGCGCCAAGTAGTCACGCACTTGATGGGGCTCGACGCCCATGCGCTCGCGGGTCTCTTCGACGCCGAAGATGCGGTCTCGCATCCCGTCCCACATCACCACTCCGTCGCCGACCAGTTGAAGGAGATCCTTGTCGGCGCTCGCGATGACGACGCCGAGCCCAGCCTCGCGTGCCTGCTTCACCACCGCGGCGATCACGTCGTCGGCCTCCCAGCCCACCGCTTCGAGACACGGGATAGCGTAGGCCTCGGCGATCTCGCGGACGCGACCGGCCTGCTCTTCTAGATCCGGTGGGCGGTCCTTCCGGTTGGACTTGTACTCGGGGTAGCGCTCCTTGCGCTTGGACTCCCGGCTATCGATGGCCACCGCGAGGTACGCGGGTCGGTTCTCCCCGATCAGCTTCTGCAGGGTCCCGATGGTGCCGTGCACCGCGTGGACCGGCTCGCCCCGCGAGGTCATTCGCGGAGGCAGCGCGTGGTACGCGCGGAACACAAAGCCCGAGAGATCGATCACCCAGAGGGTGTTGGTGTCACCGGGCGGAGGAAGACAGGCAGCAGGCACGCGCGTCCCTAGCACGCGCGCACCAATCGACGCGCAGTGCGCAGTGGCCTTCGCACCAGAGGACCTCTGGCTGCGAACCTACCTGCGCGGAAAACACGAAACCGGCCGGTTGGCCGGCATAATGTGACCCGTAAACTACTGGAAAGACTAATCGATCCCGGAACTTGCCCGAGTGGCACGAGGTCTGCTCTACAAGGGGCATGAGTGACAGCAACAGCGCCGCGACCCCCACCGCCGCCCAGCCCAAGGCGCTCCGCATCTTGGCCAAGTCGGTGTTCCGGGAGCTGAAGAGCAGCGGCTACCAGCGCACCGAGATCCTCGCCTTCGCGACCGAGATGCTCTCGCTCGTCGGCACCGAGCTTCGCGATGAGGCTGCTCTCCCCGCGGAGTGAGCACCTCGGACCTCGGGTCCGCATCGATTCGGAAGGCTCGCCATCGTGCGGGCCTTTCGCGTTCCGTCCTCGAAGCTGACCCACGCCATTGGTCTACGACACGCGCCCGCGTTGTCCCTTGTGGCACCCGGGGTCGCTGGGTAGAGTCGGCGCCCCCGAACGCACCGGAGAACCTCTCCCGGTCGGATTGGGATGAGGAGGCCACCCCATGGCGACCCGCATTGCTATCAACGGCTTCGGCCGCATCGGACGTTGTGTCACCCGCGTGCTCTTCGAGAGCGGCGGTGATCTCGAGCTCGTAGCGATCAACGACCTGACCGATCCGAAGACGTTGGCCCACTTGGTCGAGTTCGACTCGGTCCACCGCCGCTTCAGCAAGAGCGTGGAGGCCGGCACGGACAGCATCACGATCGATGGAAAGAAGATCCCGATCTTCGCCAAGCGGGATCCCGCCGAGCTGCCCTGGAAGGACCTGAACGTCGACATCGTGCTCGAGTGCACGGGCGTGTTCCGGGATCAGGCGGGCTGCCAGAAGCACCTCAGCGCGGGCGCCAAGCGGGTGATCATCAGCGCGCCGGGCGACAAGGACATCGACGCGACGTTCTGCATGGGGATCAACAGCGACAGCTACGATCCGAGCACGCATCGCATCGTCTCGAACGCCTCGTGCACCACGAACTGCCTGGCGCCCATCGCCAAGGTGCTGAACGACAGCTTCGGGATCCTCAAGGGGCACATGGTCACGGTGCACAGCTACACCAACGACCAGAACATCCTCGATCTGCCCCACAAGGATCTGCGCCGCGCGCGCGCCGCGGCGCTCTCGATGATCCCCTCGTCCACAGGCGCCGCGAAGGCCATCGGCCTGGTGCTCCCCGAGCTCAAGGGCAAGCTGGACGGCACGTCCATCCGGGTGCCTACGCCCGACGTGAGCCTCACGTGTCTGACCGCCGTAGTCGGCAAGCAGACCACCGTCGATGAAGTGCTCGCGGCGATGGACGCAGCCGCCAATGGACCCTTGAAGGGCATCCTCGGTGTCGAGCGTCGCCCCTTGGTGTCGAGCGACTACATCGGTGATCCCCGGTCCTCGATCTTGGACGCGTCGCAGACGGCCGTGGTCGGTGGGGACCTCGTCGAGGTCAACGCCTGGTACGACAACGAGTGGGGCTTCTCCAATCGCATGGTCGATCTCGCCTCCCTGATGGGGAGCAAGGGCTGAAGCCCAAGATCCGACGCCCAGTTTCGACGATGAGAGACGTGCGCCGGATCGGCGCCGAAAGGTAGTGATGCTCGAAGGAATCCGCTCCATCCGTGACCTCGACTTGGCGGGCAAGCGCCTCTTCGTCCGTGTCGATTTCAACGTCCCTCTCGATGGGAAGACGGTCACTGACGACACCCGCATCCGGGCGGCTGTCCCCACCCTGAAGCTCGCGATGGAGAAGGGCGCGCGCGTGCTCATCGGCTCGCACCTCGGCCGGCCCAAGGGCGTCGATGCCAAGTACTCGATGGAGCCCGCGGCCCTCAAGCTCGCCGAGTTGATGGATGTCGAGGTCTTGCTCGCGGACGACTGCGTCGGCGATGGACCCAAGAAGGTCGTCCAGGATCTCCGCGACGGCCAGATCGCGTGTCTGGAGAACCTCCGCTTCCACGCCGAGGAAGAGAAGAACGACGACGGATTCGCGCAGCAGCTCGCGAAGCTGGCTGACTGCTACGTGAACGACGCGTTCGGCGCTGCGCACCGAGAGCACGCGTCGGTGGTGGCCCTGCCCAAGCACTTCCGCGATCGGGCGGCAGGTCTGTTGATGGAGGCCGAGCTCACCGCGCTCGGGAACTTGCTCGGCAGCCCCGAGCGCCCCTTCGTCGCGGTACTCGGCGGCGCGAAGGTCTCGGACAAGATCGCGGTCATCGAGGCGCTCTTCAACAAGGTCGACCAGCTGATCATCGGCGGCGCGATGGCCAACACGTTCCTCGCGGCGCGCGGCACGAACATGGGCAAGAGCCGCCTCGAAGAGGACAAGCTCGCGCTGGCGCGGACGCTCCTGGGACGGGCGGAAGAGAAGAAGATCGACATCCTCTTGCCCGAAGACGTGGTCGTCGCGACCTCGCTCGAGGCCACCAGCGGACGCGTCGCGGACCTGCGCGACATCGGCGCGGACGAGATGGCGCTCGACATCGGTCCCAAGTCCGTCGCCCGCTTCGCGCGCGCGCTCGGCATGGCGCACACGGTGTTCTGGAACGGGCCCATGGGCATGTTCGAGGTGAAGGCGTTTGCAGCCGGCACCCTCGGCGTGGCCCAGGCCATGAGCAAGCTCGCCGGGCTCTCGGTGCAAGACGGTGGCGCGTTCACCGTCGTGGGCGGTGGAGACTCGGTCGCGGCGGTCGAGCAGGCCGGGCTGAGCGCGCGCTTCTCGCACATCTCCACCGGCGGCGGCGCGAGCCTCGAGTTCATCGAGGGCAAGCGCCTGCCGGGCGTTGAGGCCCTGCGGCCATGACCAGCGGCGCGCGCACCCCCTTGGTGGTCGGCAACTGGAAGCTGCACAACAACCTCGCAGCCTCCGAGGCCCTGGCCCGCGGGGTGGCGCATGCCGTCGCTGGCGTGACGGGCGTCGACGTGGTGGTGGCGCCGGTGTTCGTCGCGCTGCCGACGGTCGCCAAGGTGCTCGCGAGCACCCGCATCGGCGTGTGCGCGCAGGACGTCCACTTCGAGGACAAGGGCGCGTTCACCGGCGAGGTGTCGGCGCCGCTGCTCGCGGATGTGGGCTGCCGCTTCTGTATCGTGGGTCATTCGGAGCGCCGCCAGTTCTTCGGCGAGACCGATGCGCTGGTGAAGAAGAAGGTCGCGGCGTTGCTGCGATCGGGGGTGACGCCGATCGTGTGCGTCGGCGAGACCTTGGCGCAGCGCGAGGCGGGCCAGGCCGAGCAGACCGTCATCGATCAGCTCGACGCCATCTTCGATGCGGGCGACGGCTCGACGCTCGGACGCGTCGTGGTGGCCTACGAGCCGCTGTGGGCGATCGGGACCGGTGAGGTCGCGAGCCCGGAGGACGCACAGCAGATGCACGCCGCGATTCGCAAGCGCTGCATCGAGCGCATCGACGCCGCGGCCGGCGAGAAGCTCACGCTTCTCTACGGCGGGAGCGTGAAGCCCGAGAACGCCGGCGACTTGATGGCCGAGAGCGACATCGACGGTGCGTTGGTAGGCGGCGCGTCGCTGGACGCAGCAGGCTTCGCCGCCATCGTCCGCGCCGCCAGCGTGCCTTGTTAGCTCGCTCCATCGGCGGAGTGCCGTGCGGCCGCTCTCACGTGATCCTCGTTGCGAACGGTGCCTGGTGATACGCGCGCCGCATGACGAGGACATGGACGTCGAAGCGCTGCGTGTCGGAGCGTGTCATCGGGTTCTCCGCCGCCGTACTGACCTGCGGCCTCGCTGCACTCGCCGTCGCACAGGACGGATGGGTCACCGCGAGCCCAGACGGCGCTGGTTTCCGCGTCCGCTTCCCGGCGTCTTTTCGGCACGCGCACGAAGACCACAGCGACGCGGATGGCCTCTGGGTCAATCACTCCTATCGCGCGTCGAGCCCAGCGGGGGCGTATCAGGTCACCATGAAGGACTACGCCCGCTACGACATCGCCGGAGTACAGATCGACGCCGTGCTCGACGCCACGTGCCGAGGCGCGGGACTGACCGTCACTGCAGCTCCGTCGGCCACATCCAGGCGGTGCGAACTGTCGACCGGACGAGAGTCGACGAGAGCCGAGGTCTACTGGTCGGCGCCGCGCATCTACGTGGTCACGAGTGTCTGCTCTCCGAGCGCCTGCGATGCAGCGGAGCGCGATCAGTTCCATCGCTCGTTCGCCCTGCACCCTTGAGTCGGGCTACCCCGCGATGGGGATGATCTCGCGCAGCGCTCGTGCGCGCTCCCGTGCGAGTGGCACCCGAGGGCGCTCGGGATGGTGGAGGATCAGCTCGTAGGTTCCAGCGCCGCTAGGCTCCATCGCGGCGATGCGATCGAGGCGCACCACGAAGCCCCGGTGCGATCGGAAGAAGCCGTCGGGCAGGCGCGCTTCGACGGCGCCTAGCGTGAGGTCGAGCGCGAACCGGTCGGTGTCGGTTACCGCCCAGACCAGCTCGTCCTTCATCTCGAAGTAGACGACGTCCTTCACGTCGAGCACCACGAACTGGCCGCGGCGACGCACCGCGAGGCGCTCGAGCTTGGCCTCTCCGTCCGAGATCGCGGGCTCGTGCTCGGTGCCTTCGAGGCGCGCTCGGATCCGATCCACCGCCGTGCGCAAACGCGGCAAACGCGCGGGCTTCAGTACGTAGTCGACGACCCCGACGTCGTAGCCGCGCATCGCGCCCTCGTCGTGCGCGGACACCACCACGATCGCGAGCTTCGGCGCGCGGGCCATCAGCGCCTCGGAGAGCGCGAGGCCGTCGGGTCCCGGCATCCGCAGATCGACGAAGACCGCGTCGGGCTGCGCGACCTCGAACTGCGCGAGCGCGTCTTTGCTGCTCGATGCCTCGGCCACCACCTCCACGCCGCCCACCTCGCCGAGCAGAAAGCGCAGCTCGTCGCGGGCCAGGGGCTCGTCATCCACCACCATCACGCGAAGGGATGGGGTCGTCGGCTGAAGGGTCGTCATGCGCTCTCTCTCCTGGTGCTGGTCAACGGCGGATCGATCGGCGCCGATTCCCCCGACGCTCCCGAGATGGTGGAACGATCGAGCGGGATCCGGATCACCTGGCTCGCGCCGTGCTCGCGCTGCTCGAGGGTGAGCGAGGCCTGCTGGCCGAAGCGTCGGGTCAGGCGCTCGCGCAAGGTCGCCAGCGCCACGTGGGCGCCCTCCCCCGTCGGCTCGCCGCGCTGGGACTTCGCCTGAGGCTCTGAGATCGGTGGCAGGACGGCGCCCTCGCTCTCGTCGCGCACTTCGATCACGAGCACGGTGTCTTGCAGCGACGCGCGCACGGTGATGGTGCCCGCGCCCTCGTGGCGAGCGAGCCCGTGCTTCACCGCGTTCTCCACGAGCGGTTGGATCAAGAGGGATGGCACCCGAACCCGCTTCGCGTCGTCGCCTATCTCGAGAACGACGTGCACCCGCTCTTCGCCCAGACGCACCCGCTCGATCGCCAGATAGCTCGCGGCGTGCTCGACCTCGGCGCCCAGCTCCGCGTCTTCGGGGTGGGTCAGCAAGTAGCGATAGAGATCGGAGAGATCGGCGACCAGCTCACGCGCTTTGTCGGGATCCCGCCTGATGGTCGCGCGCACCGCGTTGAGCGCGTTGAAGAGAAAGTGCGGCTCGAGGCGTCGTCGCAGCGCCTGGAGCGCGGCGACCTGCGCGTCGGCCTCGGCCTTCGCGAGCGCTCCGGCGCTCTCCTGTTGGCTCACGATCAGCCGCGCGACGGCGACGAACAAGCCCACACCGGCCGCGTTCACCGCGAGCTTGGCGACGTGGGCGGGCCACGCGGGGATGTAGCGCTGGGCCTGCGACGTGAGCAGCAGCCCCGCGCCGACCAAGAGGATGTGGAACGACTGCACCACGAGCGCGACGCCGGCCGCGCGGATGGGCTCGCGGGTGAGTTCGGGCCTGCGCTGCGCGATGAGGCCCGCGATCACTCCGTCGAGGATCGATGCGAGCAACACCCAAGGCGCGGTCGCCTCGTCGACCTGAAGCGCATAGAAGATGCCCGCACCCAACCCCGCGGCGAGTCCCGCGAGCGGACCGCCGAGGAACGCGGCCAAGAGCACCCCGATGGCGCGCACGTTGAAGTGCTCGCCGGAGACCTCGAGGCCCAGCATCGCGCCCCAGATCGAGAGGAGCAGGCCGAAGATCGCGGCGGCGGTGCGGCGACCGCGCACCGGGCCGGTGCCGAGCAGTCGAGAACGCAGCGGAGGCACGAGCACCACGAGCAGAGCCGCCGCGGCCAGCAGGCCCATCTTCTCCGCCAGCTCGATGAGCATGGTGCTGAACGGCACGGGCCGACTGTACCGAGGGATGGAGGACCACGCATTCGGACGGGTTGCCGGATTGCGCCGCTCGCCCCAGAAGTGCGCCCGCTCGCAGCAGCAAGCACCCAGCAGCTGCGGTGAAGTAGGCAAGCGCGGCTGGGGGCTCAGGGAATCAGGAGCCCCAGGGAATCAGCGCTTGCGGGCGCGGGTCGCGTAGAGGGACGCGACCTCTTCGGCGGTGACCAGTTCGGTCGATCCCACCAGGCGGAAGAACACCGCGGCGGCGGAGGCGGCGGAGGCCAGGCGGGTGACGTCGCTCCGGTGCTGGACCGCCCACGCGCTCTCGTCTTGCGACGCGCGGAGGATCGCCTCGGTGATGTCGGCCGGCGCTTCGACGCGCAGTGACTCGAGGGCGTAGTGCAGGGTCTGGTGCGCGAGCGCGAGGACCGCGATCTTGGGATCGAACTCCTGCATCTCGAGCCACTTGGCCTTGGTGGGGCCCATCTGGTTGAGCACCGCGACGAACGCGTTGATCGCGTAGACGGCGGCGACCTTGCGGCGCTCCCAGCGCAGGTCGGCGAGGATCACCCGAGGGTCCGCGCGTCCATCGTCTGAGAGGTGACGGCCGATGGTGCTGTTCACCAGCGCGAGGTGGGCCTCAGCGTGGTGAAGGGCGTCCCACGCGAAGAGCGAGCGGAGATCTCCGGAGCGTCCCCGGTAGTCCTCGTAGAGCTCGGCGAAGGCCTGATCGGCGGCCATGCGCTCTGCGACGAGCGCAGCCCAGGCGGCGCAGACGTCGTCCACCCGGCGGCTGCGATCGTCGGCGACGCTGCGCTCGGCGCGGGTGGGCCGTGCGGCGACCAGCGCGTCGAAGTCGAAGTCGTCGCGCCCATTCGAGGCCTTCGCGGGTTTGGCCTTCGGCTTGGCCTTCGCGGGCTTGGCCTTCGTCGGCTGGCTGACCTTGCTCGCCTTCTTCGCGTCCCGCTTCGTGGGAGCCGGAGGCGGGATCGCGGGCTTGGCGCTGGTGCGGCGGGTCTTCTTCGCTCGCGTCTCGGTAGTCTGCCGGGTCATCCGCGAGCGATGATGCCACGGCGCGACAGACCGTCGAGGCTGAAAGAGGCGCGACGCCGCCGAACACGAGGTTGCCGGACCTCCCTGGACACGGGAGCATCGCGCCATGTGTGGCCGCTACAGTGTGGGCAAGACCGCGACGGAGCTCGCCGAGGAACTCGACGGTTCGCTCGCCACGGACGCGATCAAGCCGCGCTTCAACGTCGCGCCCACCCAAGAGGCGCCGATGCTCGTGGCGCTGCCCGACAGGCGGTTGGGGTTGGCCCGCTTCGGGTGGACGCTGCGCAACAAGAAGGGCCTCTTGCTCAACGCGCGGAGCGAGACGGCAAGCAGCAACGGTCTGTTTCGGAGCGCCCTCGAGCGTCGGCGTGCGCTCATCCCCGCGGACGGGTTCTATGAGTGGCGGGTCATGGGCGAAGGGAAGAAGGCGCCGAAGCAGGCCTACTTCCTCCACGATGGAGGCGCGCTCCTCACGTTCGCGGGTCTCTATTACGTCGAACGCAAAGAGGGCGAGCCGAAGGATGGTGAGGAGCCGTCGCCGACGAGCAAGCAGGCCTCGTTCGTGATCCTCACCACCGCGGCGTCGGACGCGATCCAGCTCGTGCACGATCGGATGCCCATCGTGGTGCCGCCCGATATACGGAGCGCTTGGCTGGACATGTCGCAGCCGGTGGAGCCGCTGCTCCGTGAGCTCGCGGCGCGCGATCCTCAGCTCGAGCTACGGGAGGTGGGCAGCCAGGTGGGATCGCCCGCGAACGACGATCCCTCCCTCCGCGATCCGGTCTGAACTCAGAGCGCGAGGTCCCACTCGAAGTTCAAGCCCGAGCGACCGGTCCCGCCGAGGCTGGTCCGACCGCTGGGGTTGGCCGGATCGACCATCCGCATGCGCAGCCACGTGGTCTCGTTGGTGACGATGCCGCTGTTGGGCCAGCAGACCTGACCGATACCTGAGTTCACGGTCCAGTTATAGGGGACGTAGATGGTCTGGTAGACCGGGCGCGTCGCCCAGTAGATGCAGTTGTTGTAGCTGTCCCACTGCGAGCAGTAGGTCTCGGTGCCGGCGTACTGCTCTTGCGGCGTCGTGCCGGGGAAGACGGCGTAGCTCGATCCCATCGGCATCACGGTGGCCACGCCTGCGACGTTCACGTCGGGCGCGGTCGAGGAGATGAGGCGCGCCTCCCAAGCGGCCGGGTTCGCCCACACGCCCTCGTCCTCGACGGCGGAGACCTGGATCTCGAAGCACACCTCGCCCGCGTCGGCGCGCAGAAGGCGAGCGGAGTGGATGACCGTCCCGGCCCCGAGGCCATGCCGTGCCTCGGCGCGGTCGTCGTCGATCACCAGGGGCTGCGGGTTCACGGTCCCCGACACCACCGGGTTCACGATCGTGCCGTGAGCGATCAGACCACCTCCGCGTCCGCCACATGCGGGGAGCGCGGAGAGGAGAATGAGGAGAGCGAGCTTCTGCATGGGCGGATCCTTCGATGAGGCCCCATCCGTGGGGCGAAGAGCGACGAGGCTACGACGAGCGCGCCCCGAAATTCCCTCCGCCCCGGACGCGGCGCGGAATCTAGCGGAGATGGGCGATCACGCCCGCCGGCGGCGCCAGAGGACGAGCGCGAGCGGGAGCAGATTCGCCCAGGCGAGCGCAGGAATCGCTGTTGCGCGTCCCACCCGACAGCCGCAGTCGCCGCCGCCGCCGGGGATCCCAGCGTCGGTGTCGCTCGGACCCGTATCTTCGACGGCAGCGTCGATGCCCGCGTCGGGAGGCTCGGGACACGCGACGGGCGAGACACCGAGGGCCACGGTCACGACCTCCATGTCGTGGGCTTCGTTGCCACCGTGCATCCGCCATTGCTCTTCGACCACCTCACCCCAGCTCCGGCCGGCCATCTCCGGGTCGAGCGAGACGGGCGACTCGGTGCGCAGGAACTCGATGTACTCGGCGGTGTTGGACTGGTAGCGCAGCCGTACCCGCAGTGAGAGCGCGCCGTCCCCGCATGCGGGGATTCGGAAGCTGGCCTCGTCGAAGTTTCGGTAGCCGCCTGCGCCGTCGCCGTAGTCGCGGCCCACGGGGGTCATGTCCTCTTCATCCACGGGCGCGAACCCGAGCGGCGGGATGCGGGTGTCCATGCGCACCGTGTCGTTGAGCAAGAAGTGGAAGCTCGGGGTGACCGTACCGTCGCCTTCGAGCTCGCCGAGTTCCGACTCGTAGCTGCGCAGCTGATCGTCGTGGATGAGATGGCCGGTCGCGTCGAAGAATCCGGAGCCGTTCGGCGCGACGTTGCCGTCCGCATCCACGACCGCCACCTCGAGCCACATGCGCCGGCCTTCGGGATAGCCGGTCGGAAGCTTGTGACCCGTGAGGTTGGTGACCCGGACGGTGGCCGTCGCCTCTTGGCCCTCGAGCGCGCTGCTGGTGACCTCGAGCAGCGCCGCGCTGTCGAGCATGTCCCTCGCGCGGGCCGCAGCCGCCTCGAGCAAAGGCGCGATGTCGCCGTCGGGATCAGGGATGGTGCTGGCCAGTGAGAGCGGCTGCCAGTAGCTGCCGCCCGCCAGATCGTGGCGGTTCATCTCGGGCCGGAGCATGTCGACGCTGGTGTCGCTCGTGGCCCGCACCGGGTGATCGACGACGCGCATGTGGCAGCTCTGGCAGGTCTCGTCGTCGTCGCCCACTCCGTCCGCGAACGCCGAGCGGCGCCACTCGCTAAAGGTTCGCTCGATGACGAACTGACGCCCGGTGTCTTCGACCGAGCCGTCGTCCAGGACGCGATGACCGAGGTGCAGCGGGTTGTAGATGTCGTGGCACTGCCCGCAGAGGCGGCTGTCCGAGATGAAGCTCGAGACCTCGGTGGGATGTGGGGGGCCGAGGCCGTCGGGGTAGGCGTACGGGCCGTAGCGAACTTCGGCGTCGTCTCCGTCGTTGATGACCAGCTGGGTGTTGTGGATCTGATCGTCACCGGGATCGCTCGAGCGATGGCAGACCATGCACGAGACCCCATCCAGGTCGTGCGAGGGGAGCCGGTCGGGATCGTCCCGGATGAAGCGCGGCATCATCGCATCGACGTCGTAGTCGGGATGCTCGGAGCGGCCGCGGAGCCAGGCCACAGGCGAGTGACAGCGCACGCAGAAGTCGGCGGCCGCGGGGTTGTCTTCTTCGGCGATGGAGAGCGCCGCGCGAAACACGGGGTCGCGCCCGGCGTTCGCCATCATCGCGCCACGCCAGCTGTCCCAGGGCTCGTAGTCGTCGTCGTCGTCGTAGTCGGCGTGACAGTTGGCGCAGAGGCGCGAGGGCTGGATCTCGAAGAGCAGCTCGTCGTCGCTGCCGCTCCCGATCGGCTGGGTCCCAGGCTGAAAGATCTGCGCCGAGGCCGGCGAGGCGACGAGGAGAAGAAGCAGTGCGAGCGCGCGAGCCATGGGCCGCATCCTAGAGCACCGAATCCTCGGAGGCCGCCCCGAAATCGGGCGCTAGCTCACGCAGTCGCAGGCGGCTCGGGATGCGCCTCGGTGACGAGCGATGGCGTGGGCTTGGAAGGCTGGTTGATACGCCACGCGAAGTAGGCGCCGGTCGCGAACATCGCGATCGCCGCCCACTGGCCGGGGGTGAGCGAGCCGTAGCGGGCATCGCCGCCGTCGTCGGCGTCGGCGCGCAGGTAGTCGAGCGCGAAGCGCACCGGCGCGTAACTCATGCAGGTGAACGCGATGTAGAAGCCCGGCGTGCGCGGCTTTTTCCACGCGAAGTAGAGGCCTATCGACAGCAGCACCGAGAAGAGCATCTCGAGGAAACCCAGATCCCAGCGAGGACCGTCGGGGTAGGCGAACGCGAGCGGGTTGTCGGCGGTCGTGTGCAGGCCCGGGTGATCGTGGGCGACCGTGCAGCCCGCACGTCCGAAGATCCACGCGACCGGGAAGACCGAGACGCAGAGATCCACGTAGGGGAGGATCTCGACCTTGTGGCGCGCGCGGTAGAGGAACGCGCCTGCCACCGCGCCCAAGAAGCCACCGAACGAGCTGAGGCCGCCGAGGGTGAGCAGGAGCGCGGCGGGATCCTCGAGGACCTCGGCGGGGTGGTACCAGACGGCGTCGAGGATGTGCGCCCCGAGGAAGCCAGGGATGAGCACCCACTGCACGAAGTCGTACAGGGCTTCCTTGTCGATGCCGTAGCCGGGGGCGCGCTTGGTCGCGAGGTAGATGCCGACGCCGATGGCGCACGCGACCAGGACGCCGAACGCATAGACCGGGATGGGTCCCAGGTGCAGCACCGGCTGCTCGTAGAACGGGAGCATGGGCGTGCCCTTGGCACGAAGGCTCGCTCTCATAAAGGGGAAACGAGAAAGGGAAAACGAGAAACCGGAAAGGCGCGCCGAGCTACCGGGCTATGTCGCGGTGGGAGATCGAGACCGTGCGCTTCTCGCCGAGCATCTTGCCAAGCGCTTCGGTGAGCGCGACGCTGCGGTGGCGTCCGCCGGTGCAGCCGATGGCGATGGTCAGGTAGGCCTTCCCTTCTCGTTCGTAGCGAGGGAGCGTGCGATCGAGGAGCTGCTTCACGTCGGCCAAGAGCTCTTGGGCCTCGGTGGATTGAAGGACGTAGTCGGAGACCGGCGCGTCGCGTCCCGTCAGCGGCTTGAGCTCGGGGATGAAGTGGGGGTTGGCCAGATAGCGAACGTCGAAGACCAGATCGGCGTCGACAGGCAGGCCGTATTTGAAGCCGAACGACACGATGCGGACCTGCATCGAGACGGCGTTCTCCTTCGAGAGGTGCTCCACCAGCAACCGACGCAGGTCGTGGACCGAGAGCCTCGATGTATCGATGACCCGCTTGGCCCGGCCTCGCAGCGAGGAGAGACGCTCACGCTCTCGACCGATGGCCTCGAGCACATCGCCCCCCGGGGCGAGCGGATGGGGACGGCGGGTCTCGCTGTAGCGGCGCACCAGCGCGTCGTCGGCGCAGTCGAGGAAGATGACCTCGACCTCGTGCCCGCCAGCGGTCAGCTCTTCGATGAGCTTCTCGGCGCCGACCAAGAACGTGCCGGTGCGGACGTCGATCCCCAAGCCGATCCGCGCGATGTCGTTGCCCAGCAGTGAAACCAGCTCGGGGGCCAGCCGCGGGGGCAGGTTGTCGACGCAGAAGTAGCCGAGATCTTCGAGCACCCTCAGGGCGCTGGAGCGGCCAGCGCCGGACATGCCGGTCACTACCACGATGTGCAAGCCAGGGGTCACAGCCCGGAGCATAAGGCAAAGCGCCCGGCTGCCACCACCGAGGGCGAGTGCGTCGCGCGTTGCGCAGGCAGCGGTGAGAGCGGGATTGCGTAGTGAACGTTGCGTCCTCGCACGCGCTTGGATTGGCCGTTCCCGAGAGTGCGGGTCACACTCGCGCGCCTATGACCTCCAGCAAGTCCGAGATCGACCTCTCGTACAGCGTGAGCAACGACTTCTTCAAGCTCTGGCTCGACGAAGCGATGCACTACACCTCGGCCACATACCTCACGGGGAACGAGTCCCTCGAGGAGGCGCAGTGGCAGAAGTGCAAGATCCTCTACGACTACGCCGAGATGACCCCTGAGAAGTCGGTGCTCGACATCGGCTGTGGCTGGGGCAGCAACCTCGCCTACCACGTGACCCGTGGGACCGGGACGGCGCACGGGATCACCCTGTCGACCGCGCAGGCCGAGTGGGCGAACGCCAAGAAGATGAAGGGCGTCAGCGTGCTCTTGAAGGACTTCTGGGAGTACGAGCCCACCGAGAAGTACGACGCGCTGCAGTCGATCGAGATGGTCGATCACGTCGTCTCGCCCGAGCAGGCGAACAAGGGCATGGCGGTCGATCTCTACCGCAAGTACTTCGAGCGCTGTCACGCGCTCTCCAAGCCCGGCGCGTGGTTTGGTTTTCAGGCGATCTTGCGCGACCGCATCCCGCGTAATCGCAAGGATCTGGAGGATCTGAAGTTCACGGCCGACGTGATCTTCCCGGGCGGGCTCAATCCCCGGCTCGAAGAGATCATCCAGGCGGTCCGCCCCTTCTATGAAGTGGTGGAGATGCGCACCCAGCGCGAGAGCTACGGCAAGACCACGGGCGAGTGGCTTCGTCGGCTTCGTCTGCACGAGAAGACGATCCGCGAGACCTGGGGCGACGCCATCTTCGTCGACTACGAGCGCTACCTCGACACCTGCGTGCGCGCGTTCGACAACCACTGGTCGAGCGACGTCCAGTTCAAGCTCCGCTGGTGCCAGGTCTGACGACCGAGGGTGAGCGCAGCAAGGGATCCTCGGCTCCCGTTTACTGCGCGCTCATTCACCATCCCGTTCGAGATCGAGCCGGGGACATCATCACCTCGGCGGTCACGAACCTCGATGTCCACGACATCGCCCGCTCGGCCCGCACCTACGGGCTGGCGGGCTATTTCGTGGTCTCGCCGATCGCGGCACAGCAGGTCGTGGTCGAGCGAATCTTGAGCCACTGGAAGACCGGGGCTGGTGCCAGGCGCACGCCGGAGCGCGGTGATGCGCTCTCTCGGGTGCACACGATCAAATCGCTCGAAGCGGTCGAGGAACACATTCGTGCGGCGCACGGCGTCTCGCCGACGCTGGTGATCACCGAGGCCCGGCCCGAACTGGCGGGGACCGTGGTGTCGTTCGCCGAAGAGCGGGCTCGAATGAGCACGGCGAGCGTGCCTTCCTTGATCTTGTTCGGGACGGCGCATGGCCTGCATCCGACGGTGCTCGCGCGCGCCGATCGCACCCTGGCGCCCATCTTCGGTTCCGGGCCGTACAACCACCTCTCGGTGCGGGCCGCGGCGGCGATCACTTTCGACAGGCTCTTCTCCCCCGATCGCTGACCCCGACCGCTGACCTGCGTTCGCGTCGTTCGTTCCACGGGGGTGCGTACGACTGACCACGCTCTGGGCCACGACGTGCGGGACTTCGGCACCGAAAGGGCTGGCACCGAACGTGGTGTGGCCGCGGGATGTCGAACGCGGGTGGCCCCTATCGAATCCAAAGCCTTCCTTCCCTTCCACCACGCGCGCGGCCCTACGCGGCGGTGGCTGCGGGGACCGCGCTGCTCGTCGGTTTGGTCTATCTGCTTTGGCCCGCGCTCTCGCCCGTCGGGCTCGAGGGCAGTGATGTCCCGCCCGATCTCCTCGATGGCCTGACGACGTTCCCCGCGCCCGAGGCGGATCTGCCGGTAGCGACCCCGCTCGCGCCGCTCCTCGCCGCGGATGGTCCCGACTCGCTGGTGGTGCTCAGTCCCAACGAGGGGAGCATGCGCCTGAGGCGAGGCGATTCGCTGACCGTCCGCTTCAATCGCCCGATGGTCCCCGCCACCCGAGTGGGTCGCCCCGCGGAAGTGAGCCCGCTGACGTTCACCCCGCGCGTCGACGGACTGACGCGCTGGCTGAGCCGCAGCACGGTGTCGTTCACCCCCAGCGCCGCGCCGTTCGATCGCAACGTCGAGGCACACCTCTCGTTCGTCGACGGTCTGGCCTCGATCGACGGAGAGCCACTCATCGACGATGCCGAGCGCGTGCTGGTGTTCGACGGGACCCCGCGCGCTTCGAGTTGGGTGAGTACCGTGCCAGTCGGGAGCCCGCTGGAAGTGCACTTCGATGCGCCGATCACGGCGGCCGCGTTGGCGCACGAGCTCTTCGTGTACGAGAGCGGCGGCGGGGCCCGCACCGTGCCCGTCACCATCCGAGAGCGGGGCTGGATGAGCTCGGGCGAGGGTGAGGACGCGAGGCGATCGTTCGTCGTCGCGCTGGATCTGCGGCGGACCCTGGAGGCCGGCGCCAGCATCGGGGTCGCGCTCGCGCCGCGCTTCTCGTCGTGGGGAGGAAGCTCGCCGTATGTGCTCGGCTACCAGCTCGAGGCGCGCCCGCACCTCGATGGGATCGACTGCGAAGCGCCCAGCAACGGCTGGGCGAGCTGCTCGTATGAAGGGAGCCCCGGCGAGATCGTGGACATTGGCGACGATCTCTACCTACGCGCGTCGCATGCGCTCGCGGGACCGCCCAGCGTGTCCGTCGTGCCGACGGTGCCCAACCTCTCGGTGACCGTCGACACCGCGGACTCCGAGCGGGCGCATTTCATCCGCGTCGCGGGCGACTGGGCGGCGGACCAGGTCTACGAGCTCCGGATCACGAGCGCCATCACCACGGCCACGGGTTCGCGCATCGCCCCGGTAGCGCCGCTGGCGATCCGGAGCCGAGGGCACGCGCCTCAGGTGGATCTGCCCACTGGTCTGTTGACGCTCGAGATCGACGCGCCGCTGACGTTTCCACTGCGCGGGATCCACATCGAAGCGGGGCGCGTCCGCTACTGGCCCATCGCGCCGGAGCAGGCGGTCGCCGAGCTCTTGGGCCGCGCGAGTCCGAGCTCGAGCGAAGCCCCGCGTGATCTCCACACCGTCGCGCTCAGCGCACTTCTTCCCAGCGCGCGATCGAACCGATGGGGACGCGGTGAGCTGGGCATGGACGTCCCCGAGGGGCCGGCGCTCTATCGGGTGGTCGCGCAGGCGGGGAGCACCGCCGACGACAGCTCGGTGCTGCGCGCGTTCGTGCAGCGGACCTCTCTCGCGATCTCGACACTGAGCCTGCCCGATGGGCTCGCCGTGTGGGTGACCTCGGTCGCCTCGGCCGAGCCGCGATCGGGGGTGACGGTGAGCGCCTTCGATCACGACGGGGCGTCCGTGGGCACGGGGCGCACCGACGCGAGCGGGCTGGCGTGGCTCGCACCGACGAGCGCCGTCGCAGTGCTGATGGCGCGCAGCGGCGCGGACCATGCGCTCCTTCGCGTGGACGAGCGCACCGCGGTGAGCGGCACCTCGCTGAACGTCGGCGGCGGCGGCGGCGTGACGGGCACCGACGTGGTGCGGGCCATCGTGCGCGCCGATCGCGGTCTCTATCGGCCAGGCGAGCAGCTGCACGTGCTCGGGCTGGTGCGCCGCGTCGCGGGCGTGGCCCTCACGCCCATCGGGGCCGACTTCGAGGTGCGGCTGGTGGATCCGATGAGCGGCGAAGGGCTCGCGGCGGTGTCGAGCGATGCGACGTCCTCGCCGCTGGGGATGCTCGAGGCGACGCTGCGGGTGCCGGCGGACTGCGCGCTCGGAGAGACCCGCGTCGAGATCCGCCGTGCCGGCGTCGCGATCGGCAGCGCATTGGTGCGCATCGCGCAGTACCGCGAGCCGCGCTTTCGGGTGGAGGTAGAGGCCGAGCACCATCTCTTGCTCGGGGACGCGACCGAGGCGGTGATACGGGGCACGTACCTCTTCGGTGCGCCGCTCGATGGGGCGACCGCGAGCGTCACCGTGAACCGTCAGACCGGTGCGACGTTCGCGGCGCGCTTTCGTGAGTACACGTTCGCGCCGGTCGCCACACCCCACCACCGCAGCACGCTGGTCGAGAGCACACTCGAGCTCGACCCGCGCGGCGAAGTGTCGCTTGCGCTGCGGGGTGAGCTCGCGGCCACCACCCGCTCGGTGCTCACGATCGAGGCCGACGTGGTGGACTCGGCGGGGCAGTCGAGCGCGGCCAACGCCCGGGTGGTGGTCCATCCCGCGTCCATCGAGGTCGGCCTGCGCGAGGGACCCGAGTGGGTGCGATCGGGCGAGGCGCTGAGCGCCGAGGTGGTAGCGATCGATGCGCTCGACGCGCCGGTGGCGGCGGCCGCGATGACGGTTCGCTTCTCGCGCGAAGGCTGGCACGCGTGGTGGGAGTGGCACGGCGGTGGGGAAGACGCGGGCGGGGAGGAGCCGCTCGAGGGCGGTCGCTATGCCCTGCGCCGCGCGAATCGACGTGAGGTGATGCACACCTGCGACCTCCGCAGCGAGATCGAACCCGTCACCTGCGCGTTCGAGCCCACCCGCGCGGGCACGTACCTCATCGAAGTAGAAGCCACCGATGACCAGGGACGCCGTTCGATCGCGTCACGCCGGGTGTACGTCGCGGGCCCCGACGAGTCGCCAGACAGCGATCCGCCTGGGGCGCCCATCGCCATCACCCCGCAACGCAGCACGGCCGCCGTCGGCAGCGTGGTGGAGCTCGCGTTCGAGAACCCCTGGCCCGAGGCCGAGGCGTTGATCGTGGTCTCGCAGGACGGAGTGCTGCACAGCGAGCGTCGTCACGTGGGCCCGGGCGGTCAGGTCTTCAGCGTACCGGTGACCGAGGCGATGGCCCCGAGCGCCTTCGTGACCCTCACGCTCGTTCGTCCCCGCACCGGAGCTCCGAACGGTGAGCTCGATCTGCACGCGCCCGATCTGCGCTTCGGTGCCGCAGAGCTCTCGGTGCGCGCGCCGCTCGCTCCCTTGCACGTGGAGATAGCGACGCCGGTCGAGCTGCGGCCCGGGGTCGAGCATGGGCTCGAAGTCACGGTCACCGATGTCGACGGTTCGCCCATCGAGGGCGCCGAGCTCGCCATCTGGGCGAGCGACGAGGGGACGCTGCGCGCGACGGCCTACCAGCTCGGGAGCCTCGATGAGGAACTCTTCCCTCGATTGCCCGCGCGCTTCGCGCTCGAGGACAGTCGTCGTGGGCTGCGCTCGCGGCTCGATCCCTTGATCGAGGCCGACCCCAGCGGCGATGGCGACAGCGGCTCGAGCGCCGCCCCGATGGCGCTGACCGTGCGTGAACGCTACCAGCCGACGCCCCTCTTCTTCGCCAACGTGCGAACCGACGCCAACGGGCGAGCACGGGTCCCGTTCGTGCCGCCGGAGCGGCTCACCGAGTACCGCGTCTTCGCCGTCGCCGTGGACTCGGCGGCGCGCGTGGGCTCGGCGGAGAGCAGCCGGGAGGTGACCCAGGACGTGCTCCTTCGCACCGCGCTGCCGCCGTTCCTGACCGAGGGCGACACGGCCGAGATGCAGGCGTTCGTCCACAACCGCACCGATGCGCCCAAGGAGCTGGACGTGATCGTCTCCGTCAGTGGCGTGGTAGGCGCACCCGTTCGATGGACGGTGCCAGGTCATGGTGAGATCGCGGTGACGCAGATGATCGAGGCGAGCTCGCTGGACGTCATGGCGGTCCACGTCGAGGCCCGCGCTCCTGGCGGCGCCATCCTGCATGCGCTCGATGCGTCGATCACCGTGGTCCCGCGCGGCCGCTGGGAGCGTCGGAGCGCGCTGGTCATGGGCGCCGATGGGAGCCGATCGATGGGGGTGAGCCTCCCCGCCGGCGCGTCGAGTCGAGGGAGCTTGGACGTGGTGGTCGCCGCCCATCCGTTCGTGGGTCTCCCCGCGTTGGCCGACGACGTGGACCGCAGCGCGTGGTCGACCGGGCTGACCGACGCGGCCGCGGTGCTCGCGCTTTCGGCCGCCATCCGCCTCGAAGGCAGCTCGCTGTCGGGGATCGAGCGTTGGCGCGAGCGGCACGCGCGCCTCGAGCGACGCCTCGAACACTTGCAGCGCTTGATCAACCCGGACGGCGGGATCGCGCGCTACGCGGGTGAGGTGTCGGAGCCGGCGCTCGATCTCTTGGTGCTGCGCGCCTGGATGGCGGCGGGGAGCGCAGGGGTCTCCGTTCCCGAGGAGGCGCTCGCGGGCCTGACCGAGCGCTTGGCCGACGACGTCCGCGAGGGGCGCTTCGGCGGAACGATGGGCGATGCGGGGATGACCGCGAAGATCTCGGCCATCCGCTTGCTGCGGGTGCGGGGCGCGCACGTGGACGCGTTCATCGAGGCGGCGTTCGCGACCCGAGAATTCCTCGGGGTGGCCGGGCTCGCGGAGCTGGCGCTCGCGCTGGATCCCAGCGACGCACGACGGGCGACCGTGATAGCGCTGCTCGAGTCACGCGCGGGGATCGAGCGGGCGGGCATGACCCGCGCGAGCCTCGATGGGCGAGGTCGACCCATCGCTGATCTGAGCGCGCTCCTCCGATTGGAGAGCCACCTGCTCACCACCGCTCGCGCGACCGATCCCTCCCGCGGCACCCGGCGTCTTCTCGCTCCGCTCGCTGGGGCGCTGCTCGAACAGATCGACGGGGCGTCGCTCGTCGACCAAGCGGACGCGCTGGCCGCGCTCGTCGAGGTCGCGGAGCGCTTCCGCGGGCCCGCCGCGCCGCGGCTGAGCTTGATGCTCGATGGCGCGACGATCACGGCCGAGCGAAGCGGCGACGCGGCCGCGCACTTCGTGCTGCCGTTCGAGACAATCCGCACCGGCGAGCACGCGCTCTTGGCCCGACGAGGGGTGCCCGACGACGACGATCACGCGCCCGTCTTCATGTCGCTCAGTGGTCTCTGGACCGTGCCGGTCTCCGAGGTGGAGGACACGGCGCGGGGGCGCGCCGTCTCGCTCCATCGGGTCTACGAGACCCCGGGCGGCGCGCGCATCGAGCCAGGCACGGTGCTGCCGATGGGGGCGCTCGTGAGGGTACGGCTCTTCGTGCACGTCGAGGGGAGCAGCCCCGACGAGATCCTGCTTCGGGATCCCCATCCCGCCGGGCTCTCCCCGATCGACGCCGACCTGCACACCAGCCCCAACGCGGCGCTGCTCTCGGTGCTGGGCGCGAGCCCTTCGGATGACACCCAAGATCCGCGCGCCTACCACGCGCTGCGATCGGAGTGGGAGATCCGGCACCGAGCGCACGAGACCCACGCGACGACGTTCTACCTGCGCTCGATCGCGCGCGGTCTCCACGAGTTCACCTACGTGGTGCGCGCCACCACGGTGGGCTCGTTCACGGTGCCGCCGGCGCAGATCGAGGCATTGAGCGACGACACCTTCTTGGCGCGCAGCACCGCTATCCGCTTGGAGGTCACCCGGTGAGTCGTCGCTTCCGCATCTCGCGCGTGATCCTCGATGGGTGGCGGCTGCAAGCGGTCCTCCGGGTACTGAGACTCCAGGTACTGAGACTCCAGGTAGTGAGACGTGGAGCTATGGCGACCGCCATCCTCGGGACGCTGGTGGTCCTCACCATCGTGACCCTGTTCGAGGGGACGCGAGACACGCTGATCGACGACGCGCGCCTGGCGCGTCCGCTGGACGCGGTGGCCATCGTCGACCGAGAAGGACGGCCGCTTCGCCATCACCTCCCCGACGGAGTCGACACCCGGTGGGTCTCCCTCGGCGCGGTCGATCCCGATCTGGCCCGGGCGTTCATCGCGGCCGAAGACGAGCGTTTCTACGAGCACCCCGGGCTCGATGGCATCGCGATCGCGCGCGCGCTCCTCGGCAACCTCTCGGGAGCGCGGATCTCGGGCGCCTCCACCCTCACCCAGCAGGTGGTGAAGCTGGTCTACGGCCGCCCGAATGGCCTATGGGACAAGCCTGTCGAGATGGCCCGCGCCGTGGAGCTCGAGTCACGCATGACCAAGGACGAGATCCTCGAGCAGTACTTGAATCGGGTCCCAATGGGCAACGGCATCGTTGGGGTGGCGCGCGCCGCGGAGGTCTACTTCGGACACAGCGTCGCCGATCTCACGTTGGCCGAGGCCGCCCTCCTCGCCGGTATCCCTCAGGCGCCCAGCATCACCGAGCCACGGCGTCATCTGGGGCGGGCCCTCCGGCGACGAAGCTACGTTCTCGATCGCCTGCTCGAACTCGAGCGCGCGTCGACCGCCGAGGTCACCGCCGCGAGAGAGAGCGTCCCGGAGATCCGAAGGGCACCTGCCCGTCCGTACCGCGCCGCCCGCTTCGTCGATCGGGTGCTCGCGACCCGGGCCCGTGACGTGATCGTCGCGAGCCCCCTGCGCACCACGCTCGACGCCGAGCGAAACGAGGAAGCAGAGACGCTCTTGCGCGCTGCGATGGCGCCGCTGCGCGCACGAGGCGCGGAGAACGCCGCGACCATCGCGCTCGACGTCCGCACTGGTGAGGTCTTGGTGTACGTGGGCGCGGCGGACCCCGACGCAGAAGGCGGCGCGCTCGATCTGTTGCGCGCCCGACGACAGCCCGGATCGACCCTCAAGCCCTTCGCGTACCAGCTCCTCTTCGAGTCCGGCGAGAGCCCAGCGACGCTCCTCGACGACAGCGCCGCTCGGATGACGCTGGGCGACGGGAGCACGTTCGTCGCCCGCGACTTCGACGGCTTCGAGCGGGGGCGGGTGCGTGCCCGCGTCGCGCTCGCGAGCTCGCTCAACCTCGCGGCGATCGACGTGGTGCGGCGCACGGGCGCTGCGGCGTTCGTCGACAGGCTTCAGCTATTGGGCTTCGCCAACGCGAGCGTCGCGAACCGAGAGAGCGCCGCGCTGGTGCTCGGGGGCATCGACGTGACTGCGATCGAGCTGGCGCGGGCGTACGCGACGCTGGCGCGCGGAGGTCGGTCGCTCGATGCGTTGCGGGTGATTGACGGCGGCGAGCCCGTCTCGGGACGAGAGGTGCTCGAGCCCATCGCGACCGCGCTGACGCTCGACGTGTTGCGCGACGGTGCGGCCCGCGCGACCGCGTTCGGGCGGGACTTGGAGGAGGAAGCGGGCGGTCCCTTCGCGCTGAAGACCGGCACCTCCGAGGGGTTTCACGACGCCTGGTCGATCGCCTTCGACGAGCGCTTCGTGGTGGTCGTGTGGGTAGGGAGTCCAGCACGACGGGCGATGGACGGCGTCTCGGGCTTCGAGGCCGCCGCGCCCAGCGCCGCGCGTATCCTCGGTGCGCTCCGCGGCGCCGCGCCGATCGAGCTCGCGCCGCGGAGCATCGAGCTAGCGACCGTGAATGTGTGCTCGTCCTCGGGCGAGCTGCCCTCCCCCTCCTGCGAGCACGTGGTGTTGGAGCGCTTCGATCCTCGGCACGTCCCCCACACCCACTGCGCCGGCGGGCACACGCGGAACGCCACCCAGCCGACGGTGTCGCCCCGCGTGCGCTCTCCGGTCGCCGGCGCGCTCTTGCTCGTGAGCCGGCCCGACGCGGAGATCCCCATCCTGGTCGACGGCGCGTCGAGCCTGGAGATCGACGGTCGCCCCTCGACCCCGGGGCCCTGGTTCGTGGGCGCAGGACACCACGTCGTGGTCGCGGTGGGACCTACGACGCGAGCGCGGCCGGTGGCGTTCACGGTCCGCTCGGCCGGCAGCGATGAGGCGTCCCACGAGTGAGCGACGACGCGCTGTCTGGTTTGCGTTGTGCGCCGCCACCTGAGAGGCTGCTCGCCGCATGAACCTCGCGTCGCAGACCTGTGCGCACTGTCAGTTCGAGAACCCCCGGGGCTTCCGCGCCTGCGCCGCGTGTGGGATGCCGCTGAGCGCCGCACCGCGCCGCACGGGGCAGTACCTCGAAGCCCAAGCGGACCGCACGATGGTAAGCAACCGGCCCGGCGCGTTCGACCCGCGGCAGGAGCCCGAAGAGACCGAGCTCGGTGAGGACGACATCGAGAGCGAGTCCCATCACGGGACCGAGGAGGTCGAGCCGCCGCTGGTGGGGCGCGAGGAGATCTCGCTCATCCTCCGAACCGCGATCGAGACGGCCGCTGCGCAGAACAAGGCGACGCTCGTCGCGCTCGAAGGCGAGGCGGGCTCGGGTCGTACGCGGCTGCTCTTTCACGCGGCGGAGCTCGCGGCCCGAAGCAACCCTGGCGCGCGGGTGCTGTATGGCGCGAGCCGCGACGGCGACGGAGCGAACGCGCCCTTCACCCGCATCCTGCTCGAGCGCTTCGGGGTCACGCCCTCGTCGTCTCCGTCCGTGGTGCGGGCGCAGATCGCGATGTTCGTCGCCGAGGGCCTGCAGTCGGCGGACGCGCTCACGATCGGGGAGACGACCCACCTGCTCGGTCACCTCTCGGGCGTGCCGTTCCCCGACAGCCCCTTCCTCGCCGGCCTCGGCGATCGCCCCGATGAGCTCCGTCGACGCCAGAGCGCCGCACTCAAACGCCTGTTCGAAGGGGACGCGCGACAGCGGCCTACGCTCATGTTGCTGGACCAGATGCACCTCGCAGAAGACGGCGCGTGGCAGCTCGTCGAGGTGCTCGCTTCGTGCGACGCACCCATCACGATCGTGATCGCGGGCGACGCCCCCGTCGCGGAGCGCACCAGCCGCATCGAAGCCAAGGGTGGCGTGGTCGCGGGGCCCATCGGTCCGCTCAGCGAGGCGGACGTCGCCTCGATGCTGCACGTGATCTTGCCCGCGCTCTCCGAGACGCCGGAGCCGGTCGTCGCTGCATTGACCCACCGCTCGCGGGGCAACCCGAGCGCGCTGCGGGAGCTGGTCTTCGCGCTCGTCGAGGCGGGCGTGTTCCTCAAAGGCGAGCACGGGCTCATCCCGGATCTGGCGCGCCTCGAAGGCGGGGACTTGCCCATCGATCTCGAGGACGCGATCCGCGCGCGCCTGGCGCGGCTGGATGATCTCGAGCGCGCGACGATCGACAGGGCCTCGGTGTTGGGCGACGTGGTCGCCGATCGGGGCCTCTTCGCGATGATGCGCAGCGAGCGCACGGCCGCGCCTGCCAGCGCTGATCCCATGCAGATCTGGCCCGACGACGACGACGAGCACGCGCTGGTGCACGCGCTCTTGCGCCTCGAAGAGAAGGGCTTCCTCGAGCCCATCGAGAGCGCGCTGCCCGGCAACCGCGAGTACCGCTTCGTGCACCGTGAGACCCGCCGGTTCGTGCACGCGCATCTGTCCGAGGAACAGCGCCTCAGCCGGCACGCCACGGTCGCGCACTGGATCACCACGTCGCTCGACATCGAGCGCGAAGGCGTCGCCGCGCTCGCTGCCCCGCACCTCGAGAAGGCCGGGATGGGGGTCCGCGCGGGGCGCGCGTACCTGATGGCAGCGCGGCAAGAGCTCGCGATGGGCCACACCCAGACGGCGCTGCGTCACGCCGAACAAGCGATCGAGTTGATCGCGGACAACGAGCTCTCGCGCCGCCTCGAGGCGTGGCACGTGCTGGGTTCGGCGCTCACCACGCTGGGCCGCTACGACGACGCCTTAGCCGCATTCGGCAAGATCCTCGAGGCGAGCTTCCGCTTCGGGGCGCGGGGCAAGGGTGGCGCAGCGTTGAACCGCATCGCCCGTATCTACCGGGCCCGCGGCGAGGACCTGCAGGCCCGCGCCGTGCTGATCCGCGCGCTCGAGCTCTTCCGCGCGGCGAGCGATGTGCGAGGGATCGCGGCATCGCTCGACGATCTCTCCCAGACCGAGACCTTGCTCGGCAACCTGGAGGCGGCGGGACAAGCCGCCAGCGAGGCGCTGCACTTGCGGCGCGAGCACGGCGACGCGCGCGGCGAGGCGGTCTCGCTCACCAACGTCGGCAGGATTCAGCACGCGCGTGGCGAGCTCGAGGCCGCGGCGCAGGCCTTCGAGATGGCGCTCACGCTGCGTCAGCAGGTCGGCGATCGAGCGGGTGTGGCCGAGTCCCTCAACGCGGTCGCGCTCATCGCGTTCGAGCGCGGCGAGAACGAGCGCGCCGAGAACGCGTGGCGCGAGGCGCTCGGCGAGGCGCGGGCGATAGGCGACCGAAGGACCCAGACGTTCATCCTCAACAATTTGGGCGAGGCGCTCTCGAGCGAAGGCCGCACCGAGGAGGCGCGGGTGCTCTTGGTCGAGGCCCGGGCCCACGCGCACGAGTCGGGCGACAAACGCGGCATGGCCGAGGTCGAGCGCAACTTGGGTCTGGTGGCGCTCAAGCTCGAAGAAGATGACTGCGAGCAGATCCTGATGCGCGCGCTGACCCTGGCGAACGAGTACGGCGCCAAGGCGTCGGTCGCCCAGGCCCACCGCGCGCTGGGCTTGATGCGCAGCCGGACCCTCTTCGACGCAGACGGCGCTGCGGACAGGCGTGCCGAGGAGTCCTTCCTTCTGGCGATCGATGAGTTCCGCGAGATCGGTAATGAGAAGGAGGCGGCGCGGGTTCTGGCGGACCTGGGTCGCCATCTCTTGGAGCGCGGTGATACCGAGGGCGCCAAAGAGCGGCTGCGCGAGGCCCGCGCGCTCATGCGCCGCATCGGGCTGCCTGAGATCGAGAAGGTAGACGCCACCCTCGCCTCCCTGGGCTCGTGACCTGACGAGCAGCGTTGCGTTTGTGAGAACCGCCGCTATTCTCCCCGCCCTTTTCCGCGGGGCGCCCTGCGCCCTCACAAAGAGCGAGCATGGCGAACCAGGACGACGAGCAGGGCGGCGAGCACGAAGAGACCGAGGACGAGGCCGGCTCGGACGAGGGGACGCGCGAGGACGAGCGCGAGGATGACGAGCGCGACGGCGACGACGAGGCGGGCTCCGACGATGACGATGGCGCTGATGACGATGGCGCTGATGACGATGGCGCTGATGACGACGGCGCTGCCGACCGAACGGGAGCGAGCGCGTCCAGCGACGACGCCCCCGAGGCGAACTCGAGCGTCGACGCGCCCGCCCCCAGCGCGCCGTCCAAGGCCCAGCCCAAGAAGCTGAGCGCGGGCGCCCGGGTCGCTGCGGCGAAGGCGGCCAAGGCCGCACAGAAGGCCGTCAAGAAGCAGAGCTACGCCGAAGAGCGCGCGTCGCAGACCAACGCGCCCGCGCCCAACGCCGAGGAGGAAGAGGACCCCGTCGAGCAGATCCGCGAGAGCCCCCTGGGCCAAGCGACCGTCCGCGCGCAGGAGTGGGTCAGCCTCAACAAGGGCCTCGTCATCGGTGTGCTCGGCGTAGCGGCGCTCGCGCTGGTGGGTTGGTTCGGCTACCGCGCCATGAACGACAGCTCCGCGGTCGCGGCGGGCGCGCTCCTTCAGGAAGCGGTCGAGATCTCTCGCGCCGAGGTCCGTGACGAAGGCGAAGAGGCCTCCGAGGACGACGACGCACCGCGCTCGTACGCGTCGGTCGCCGAGCGCTCCGAGGCCGCGCTGACGGCCTACCGCCGGGTCCTCGCCGAGGCGGGGGACACCGGTGCCGCTGGCTGGGCGCGACTGGGCGAGGGACGTTTGCTCCTCGACTCCGGTGAGCCTGCCGACGCCCGTCAGGCCTTCGAGGCCGCCATCGCCTCGCACGGATCCGATCCGGTGATCGCGATGCGCGCGTACGAGGGCGTGGGGTTCACCTACGAAGCCGAAGAGAATTGGGACGAGGCCCGCGAGTCCTTCGAGCGAATCCGTGGCCTGGAGAACGGCGAGTACGCCGCCGTCGCCGACTACAATTTGGCGCGGGTACGCCTCGCCACGGGCGACGATGTCGGCGCGCAGACCGCGCTCGAAGAACTGGTCGACGGCCTCCGCGAGGACGCTGCGTCGGGGGAGCCTGCGTTCCCATACGTGCTCGCGCAGGCCCAGACGCTGCTCCGCGAGCTCGATCCGTCCTCCGCGAGCGGAGCCTCGGCGCCCACCCTCGGCGCAGGCGCGAGTGAGGAAGAGATCATGGAGATGATCCGCCGCGCCATGGAGAGCCGCGGCGCGTCGGCGCCCGGTGAGTGATAGCTCGACGCGCATGATCTCGCGTGTGCTGCGCAGCGCCAGCATCCTGCTGTTGGCGCTCGCATGCTCCGCCTGCGCGACGATCCTCCCCAACGTCGTCGGGTACGACGACCGCTACGCCGAGGGTGCTGGCGGATCGCGATCGGGTCGCCTGGTCGTGCGCTGGGTACGAAGGCTGGCGCCCGAGTTCGAGGGCCCCTTCATGCCCATCGAGCGGGCCGTTGCAGCGCTCGATCCCGCGGGTGACCGCATCTACATCGGCTCCAGCTCGGGCGACCTCTGGGCCTTCGACGGCCGCGGCGCGCAGGTCTGGATGTACCACACGGGCAGCGGTATCGGCTCTCAGCCGCTGCTCGATCCCGCGCGCGACGAGCTCTTCGTGGCGATCGATGATGGCCGCCTGCACGCGCTGACCGCGAGCACGGGTGAGCTTCGGTGGACCACCGAGATCGGGGGTGCGGTCGGTCGCACGCCCGTCGCGACCGAAGACGCCATCTACGTGATGACCGACGCCGACGTGCTCGTCGCGTTCGACCGCGCCACCGGCGAGGCGCTCTGGCGCTACCGGCGTGAGGCTCCCGAGGGCTTCTACATCACCGAGCACGCTGGGATCCTCTTGATGGATCACCGACTCATCACGGGCTTCACCGATGGCGCCGTGCTCTGTCTCGACTCGCGCGATGGCAGCGTGCTCTGGACCCGGGACACCATCTCGGAGCTGCCCGCCACCACCGACGAGGATGGCCTGCGCTTCACCGACGTGGACACGACGCCCGTCGTGGTGGGCGACGGACTCTTCGTCGCGTCGTTCGCAGGCGGCCTCTACCGACTGGACCCGCGGAACGGGACCATCCTCTGGCACCGTGAGGAGCTCTCGGGTGTGACCGGGATGGCCGGCGCACCGGGTGGCACGTTGGTCCTCTCGTCGGGCGACCTCGGCCTGGTCGGCATCGAGGCCCTCACGGGAGAGCGTCGCTGGACCTCCGCCATCCGACATGGCGCGCCGACGCCGCCCGTCGTCGTCGGGGATCTCGTCGTCGTCGGCGAGAGCGAGGGCGGCCTCGTCGCCTTCGCGAGCGCCGATGGCCGCGAGGTCGACCGCATCCAAGACGGTCACGGCTTCGCAGCCCAGCCCACGATCGAGGGCGGCCGAGGCGCCGCGCTCTCGAACACCGGCCGCCTGTTCGTCTTCGACGTTCGGTGACCTGCGAGCGCGGTTTATCGCGCAACGAAAAAGGCGCCTCGCTTTCGCGGGCGCCTCTCTCGTTCACAAGCGCGTTCGCTAGCTTCGGCTCACTCCGCGGGCGGCGTCGCGGGCTCCAGCGTCTCGTGGGTGGTCCACTCGAGCAGACCCTCGCTGACGTTGAATCCGCTCCCCGAGATCCGCGCGAAACGTGCCGCGATGCGGACCTTCGCGCCGACGTCGAAGTCGGTGGGGATGGGGCGCATGCCGCTGTCGGGCTCCGGCGGGACATAGCGACCACGCGAAGCGAGCTCACGGGCCTCGTCGATGGCGATCTGGTTGTCCGCATAGCCGACGACCATCATGCGCTCGTGCGAGTCGGTGACCCCGCGGGCGTCGGCGATCCACATATGCGGCGCAGACGGCGTGGGGCAGGTGCGACCTTCGGGGCACTCGGGCGGCACGTACACCTCGACGATGTAGCCAGTCACCTGCAGCTCGGTGTCCATGGTCGTCGACTCTCGGCGACGCACGCCATAGACCGAGTAGCTGTTGTCCGGATAGGTCACCGGATACGGCGCAGGCGGCAGGGTCGGGGGCGAAGGGACGTTCGGCGTCACATCGGGGAGGCGCTCGATCGTCAGGTCGGCGGCAGGGCCCTCACCGCAGGCCACCAGGCACATGGCCTCAGCGGTCAGCGCGGTAGCCACGGCCAGCTGCTTCATCGAGATGGGGAACGAACGGGTCAGACGCATCGGCAGTCCTCATTCGGGGCCAGAAAAGGGTCCCGCGCGGCGCGGAAGCTATCACGCGGTCCCAGGCGAGCGGAAGCCGTTTGCGCTCGGCCCGCCCCGGACACGCCTCAACCGCTCACTCGACTATCAATCGATAGGTGCTAGGTCTGCGCAACCGCTGCAGCGCCCTCAGGAGGCCTCCATGCAAGACACGCTGTCGTCCCTCGGCTACCTCGATTTGGTCCTCGGCATCCTCGTCGTCACCAGCGTCTTGACCCTGCTGGGCTTGGCGATGGGATACGCGGCCGAGGACGCGATGCGGAAGAAGGGCCGGATCATCTTCGCCGTGCCGCGCAAGCGCGGTCTGTTGCGGACGGAGATCATCGGCACCGTGCTGTTCCACGTCGTCTATGTGCCGCCGGCCGCGTTTCTGATCTGGGCGGGCTGGCTGCACTTCGATGCAGAGAGCTGGCTGGCGCTAGCGCTGAGCGCGAGCCTGCCCTGGTTCGGCTTTCAGACCTTCTACTACTTCTTCCATCGCGCCCTGCACTCGCGCGCTCTCTTCTTCATGCACCGCTGGCACCACGAGTCGCTGGTGACCTCGCCGATGACGGGGCTCTCGATGTCGCCCTTCGAGGCGCTCGGCTGGCTGGTGGGGCTCTTCGTTCCCCCGATGATCCTCAGCGCCCTGGGCCTGTTGCACTTCTGGGGCTACGCGTTCTTCCTCTCCTACTTTTGGATCGGGAACATCGCGGGCCACGCCAACGCCGACTTCTTCCCGCCTCGGATCAGCCGCGCCGCCGCGCTGTTCGTGGTGCCCATCACCTACCACGCGCTCCATCACGCGCGCTTCGAGGGCCACTACAGCTTCGCGGCCGCGTACCTCGATCGACTCTTCGGCACCGAGTTCGAAGACTGGAAGCCCCTGCACGATCGGGTCTACGACGGCACGTCGCTCACCTCACTTCGGGTCAAGGGTGAGGTCCCGCCCGCCTCAGCCGCGCCGCAGTCGTAGTTGGCGGATTCGCTCCCCCACCGGACACCCCGCGCAGCCCGTCCCACAACACCGACGTCGGGGCGCGCTCGTTTCGGTCGCGCTGCGTTCGGCGAGCGGACGCGCGCTCACCCGTCGCGCGAGGGAGGCAGCGAGCACTATCCCGGGCTGAGGGACCCCGCGCAGGGACCCCACGGTGAGCTTGGGACGCATCGCTCCCGAGGGTAGCACCCACGGGACGGCGCTCGACCTCTGGTGCCGCTTCGGCTACGAGTGCGCCCGACATGAGCGATGCACCTCTGCCGCAGGGCCCCCTCCCCTCCGTTCACGACGAAGCCGCGGACACCCCCACTTGGCTCCCGGTCACCGGCCTGGTGCTCCTGCTCGTGATGCTGCTCTGGATGCTCTACCGCGGCGGGAACCCCGTGGAGGAGGCCGGAGAGGCCCCCGTGATCGACGTCGCCGGCGAGATCGACCTGGCCGACGACGCCCCCGCGGAGTGAGCTTCGATCTCGAGCAGGCGCTCAGGCGTGCAGAGTATGCTGCCGCCCATGCGCCTCTCGCCTCTGCCGTCCCTCCTCGTCGCCCTCGCCTGCGTGAGCTGCGCGCCTCGCCGCGCTGATCCCGTCCCCGTCTCGGACGCCCGCTCGAGCAACACCAGCGGGGGCGTGGTGATCATGGAGGCCAGCACCTACGTCGAGGGCACCTCGAGCGGAGCGACCTGCGGCGCCACGCTGCGGGTCTACGACGTTCGGGTGCGGGCGAGCTGCACGATCGACGAGCGGGTCACCGCGGCGCCAGGGGTGCTCACCTACCCGTGCGAGGGCGGACCTGCGACCGCGACGTTCGGCGAGTCCGTGTTCGCCGGCACCGTCGGCCCGACGGGCGACGTCGACCTCTCGATCCGCACCGGCTTCGACTTCACCGATGGCTGCCACTGGGAGACCAAGCAGTACCTCCGCGGCAACCTCAGCAGCGGCGCGCTCGCGTATGAGTACCGCGAGGAACCGGACAGCGGTCAGTCCGGATGCGCAGGGGCCTGCATCGCCAGCGCGTCGGTCACGGTCACGCGATGAACGAGGCCGCGCGATGAACGGCGTCACTTGGTGAACGAGGTCTCGTGAGCGAGCGAGAGGACGCCGCGGTCGACGCGTTCCGAGCGGCCGGCGGCACGTCGGATGCCGAGGTCACGCGGATCGTCCGAACCCTTGGTGAGTCCGCGCCTGCGCTGCTCTCCCTGGCCGTCGGCGATCCCTCGCTGCCGGCCGACGTGCTCGCGCTGGGCCTCGAGACCTCGCTCGATGCGCGCCAGATCCACGCGCTGATAGCGCCGCTCGCGCCGCTCGGCGACGAGGTGACCCTGCGTCGAGTGCTACGAAGACAGCGCCACCGTCACCTGGTGCGCCTCGCGCTGCGTGAGGCGATGGGGCTCGCAGACGTGGACACGACAGCGCGCGAGATGTCGGCCCTGGCCTCCGCGAGCACCGACCTGGCGCTGAGCGCCGCGGCCCACGAGGTGACACGTCAACACGGCGTCCCCACCGTGCTCGGGCGCGCCGCGCAGCGGGTGTGTCTCGGCATGGGCAAGCTCGGAGGCGCCGAGCTCAACCTCGGCAGCGACGTCGATCTGTGCTTCTTTTACGAGACCGACGACACCGACGATCCGTCCGACCGCAAGCTCAGCACCCACGAGATCGAGGGACGCATCGCGACCCGCGCGAGCAAGATCCTCGCAGATGTCGACGAGGACGGGTTCGTGTTCCGCGTCGATCTGCGGCTGCGCCCCGAGGGAGCCCGCGGCGCGGTCGTCAACTCGCTGGCCAGCGCGGAACGCTACTACGAGTCGTTCGGCCGCTCGTGGGAGCGCGCGGTTCTGTTGCGGTCGACCCCCATCGCGGGGGACTTCGCCCTGGGCCGTGAGCTCTTGGCCGTCGTGCGTCCGTTCGTGTTTCGACGCTCGGTGGATCCCCGCATCGCGCGCGACATGGCGCAGATGCTCGAGCGCACCCGAAGCGAGCTTCACGTCGACGATGTCCGCGACGTGAAGCTGGGACGCGGCGGGATCCGGGAGGCGGAATTCTTCGTCCAGACGCTGCAGCTGGTGTGGGCGGGTCTCTACCCCGAGCTCCAGGTGCCTGGCACGCTCGAAGCGCTGGGGCGTCTGTTGCGCTTGGGCCTCGTCTCCGATCGCGAGGCCCGCTCGCTCGAGGCCGCGTGGGCGCTCCTGCGCCGCGTCGAGCACCGGGTGCACGTGTGGCTCGGCTACCAGACCCACGTCGTCCCCGAAGGTCCAGAGCTCGAGCCCTTCGCGCGCTCGCTGGCGTTCGGCTCGGGGGACGAGCTGATGAGCGCGCTGGCCGACGCGCGGGATCACGTCGCGATGTTGTTCCGTTCCCTCCTCGAGGAGACCGGGCGGGGGACGAGCGCGTTCGTGCGGCTCGCGGATCAGGTGAGCGCGGGGAGCGAGTCCCTCGAGAACATCGCGTCCCTCTACGAAGGCATCGACGTCGAGGAAGCCGCCGCCCACCTCGCTCGGCTGGCGCGGCACGCGGATGATCCGCTCGGCCCCCGTCAGCGCGAGCGACATCCGGAGTTCGGCCCGCGCCTCCTCGAAGAGATAGCGGAGAGCGCCGACCCCGCTCGGGCCCTGCGCTTCACCGCCGACTTCTTCGCGCGCTTACGAGGCTGGGACTACGTCCGCTTGATCGACGAGCGCGGGGCGCTCCGGCGCTTCGTCAGCCTCTTCGGGATGAGCGACGCGCTCGCATCCACCGTCGTCGGGCACCCCGAGGACCTCGATGTCCTCTTGTCCAGCACCCTGCCCTCGGTCGCCGAGGTGCGATCGAGCCACCTCGCGCTCGCCACCGCGCCCGACGACCCCGAGACGTTCCTCTCCAGCCTCCGGATGATCAAGCGGCAGCTCATGCTGCGCGTCGGATTGCTATGGGCCTCGGGCGAGCTGGATCTCGACGAGGTCCTCACGTTGTTGTCCGAGCTCGCGGTGCAGCAGGTGCGCTCGGCGCTGGCCCAGGCGAGCGCCGAGCTCGCGCTGCGCTTCGGCGCACCGGGGTTGGGTCCGAGCAGCGCCCCCGCCTCGTTGGTGGTCATCGCGCTCGGCAAGCTCGGCGCGCACGAGATCGGGTGGGGCTCGGATCTGGATCTGGTCTTCGTGTTCGATGCGGCGGGACAGAGCACAGGGTCGCGCTCGATCGAGCACGTCGATCTCTTCACCCGCGTCGCGCAGCGCACGCTGCGCTTGCTGTCGCAGACTGATCGCGAGGGTCCGGGCTACGAGATCGACACCCGCCTTCGCCCCTCGGGCGCCCAGGGCACGTTGGTCGCATCGCTGGAGGCATTCGCGCACTACGAGGCGCGCTCGGCCGCGGGCTGGGAGCGCCAAGCGTGGGTGCGCGCGCGACCCATCGCAGGCACCGACGACGCCCAAGCCCAGGCCCGAAAGGCGATCGCCCACGCAGCGTATGGCGGAGCGCCTCCCGAGGCCGCCGACGTCGCCTCGATGCGCCTGCGCATCGAGCAAGAGCTCGCGCACGAGAGCGCGTACGCGGTGCACCCCAAGCTCGGACGCGGGGCGCTGCTCGACATCGAGTTCGCCGCGCAGTTTCTTCAGCTCACCCACGCGCGAGACAGCGCAGCGAGCGGCGATCCCTTGCGGAGCCCCAACACCCGCGAGGCGTTGCGCGCGCTCGCCGCGATCGACGCCCTATCGCCTGAGGATCTGGCGGCCCTACTCGATGGGTGGCGCTTCTTCCGTTCCGTCGAGCAGAGCTTGCGTCTGGTGGACGATGCGGGCGATGGGCTCCTGCACCTGCGTTCTCGGGTCGCCGACCGGGTCGCGCGGCGCCTCGGCCTGCGCGACTGGGCCGGGCAAACGGCCGCAGAAGTGCTCGCCGCGCAGTTTCATCGACACCGAGACCGCATTCGGGGCATCTTTTTGCGCGTGGTGGCTCAACCCGTCAGCGCGGACGCCCCTGGGACCGGTCCCCAGTGACCGCACCCCTGCGCGCGTTGGTCGTCCATCCCGAGCCCGCGATAGCGACGTTGGTGCGCGGCGTCGCCGAGTCGCTCGGCTACCTGGTCGTCGTGTTGCCCGACGGCGAGCGCGCCATCGACCGCTTCGTGCAGGAGCCCTTCGACGTGGTGGTGGTGGAGTACTTCCTGCCAGGTCGCGACGGAGTCACCACGGTCGAGAGCATTCGCTGGGCCCCGCAGGGTCGGCAGATGCGCGCCGTGCTCTTGGCCGAGAGCGAGCCCGAGATAGCGCCGCTCACCGCGCTCGGAGCCCGCATCGATGCGGTGGACACGATCGTGGGGACGCCGACGCGCGAAGCGCTGCGTCGCGCGCTGAGCCGAGCCCAGACGCCGACTGGACAGCTCCCGACCTCGCCCGCGACCCGCGCGCCCGCGGTGCCCGTCACGTTCGATGACGAGACCGTCGTCCCCGACGCCGCTCCGCTGTCGAGCGCCGCCGCCGCACCGTCGAAGATCATGGCGACGCGCTTCGACGACGAGAGCACCGTGCAGGGCTCGGCGGGCGTCGCGCGCGCGATGCTCGGCGCGCTACCGCATGGGTCCCTGTCGCAGAGCATGGAGATCCCTGCGCCGCTCAAGAGCACCCCCGACGCAGCCCCGCTCACCGACGAGGAGCTGAGGCGCAGCTCCAGCGGCGCCATCGCAGTCCCTCGCGGGCCCAACGAGTCGGAGGACGGCACCCGGGTCGCGCGGCCTGGCACCGAAGACAAGACCACGGGCGAGTACACCGCGCGCCCGAGCGCTGCGCCGAAGGACGGCGAGTGGCGGCGCGACGCGGGCACCCTCGCCGAAGCACGCAAAGTCCGTGAGCAGGAAGTAGAGAGCGCGAACGCGCAAGGTCTGCAGCTCCACGGACGCTTCGAAGACACGCCGTTCCCCGCGCTCTTGGCCCGCCTCGGTGAGGCCCGCACCAGCGGCGGCCTCATCTGCAAGCAGGAGGGCGGAGCGCGCCGCGAGACCACCAACGGCGATGCGCCCACCAAGATCGTCTACTTCCGATCGGGCCTGCCGACGCACGTGCGCAGCAACTTGCTGGACGAGTGTCTGGGGCAGCTCCTTTTGCGCAAGAAGCGCATCGGACGCGCGACGCTCGAAGAATCGATTCGTCGCACCCAAGCTGGCGATGGCTTGCAGGGCGAGATCCTGATCGACATGGGCGCGCTCTCGCCCATCGAGGTGTCCGAGACGCTCGCGGGCCAGGCCTCCGAAAAGCTCTACGACCTGTTCGGGTGGCGGCAGGGCAGCTTCCGCCTGGCCAGCAACGTCGAGCCCCCGCGCGACGGAATGAGCATCGAGTTGGGCCTGCCCGAGATCGTCTACGAAGGGGTGTGCGCCGCGATGCCCGCGACGCTGCTGCTCGATCTCCTCACCCCGCACCTCGAGCACTTCGTGGTGCCGGACGCCGCGCGCTTGGCCCGCTTCGCCCGCGTACGTTTGCCGCCGGAGCTGCGGCCCGTGCTGGCCCGCATCGATGGGCGCGCGCCGCTTCGCGTCGTCCTCGGCGCGGGCAGTCGCCCCGGCGCCGTGGCGCAGATGGTTTACGCGCTCGAGTGCCTGCGCGCGGTGCAGTTCGAGGATCAGCCGCGAGGCCGAGGCGCTCCCCGTGAAGAGTCGGAAGTTCGTCCGCCTCGGGGGTTGGTCAGCGGACGCGCACAGCCGGGCGCCAACTGGGATGAGGACGCCACGAGCAAGGAGCGTCCCCACCTCGCTGCGGGTCGCCCCGAGACGCCTCGTTTCGAAGACGTCGCTACCGCGCGCGAGAAGGCCGTGCGCGACAAGCCCGTGCGACCTGCGTCGCGGCGCAAGGGCCTCGCGGCGCCGATGGACGACGAGCCGCCCGCGACCCGCGAGCGCCCGGTCCTTCCCGACATCAGCGCCCCTCACTTGGATGTGGCGCCGCCGCATTCGCCGGGTGCCAGCGCAGCGCATCGCACCGGCGACCCCGCTGCGTCCGCCGTGATCGTGACTCCGTCGTCGGTCCCTCCTGGCGAACTCGATCAGAAGGTCGACAGGCTCTTCGAGGCCGAGCGGCACTTCCGCCGCGGGAGCCGTGCGCTTCAGCGCGAGCGCTGGGACGAGGCGCTGAGCGCGTTCGTGCGAGCCCACGAGATCGTCCCGACCGAAGGGGAGTTCTTGGCCTACGTAGGCTGGAGCCGCTTCTCGATCCCGGTCGACGATCCCAGCTCTCGCGAGCTCGCCCTCACGGAGTTGGCGCAGGCCGCCGATCTCTCCCCGGGCCTCTACGTGACGCACCTGTTGCATGCGCGCGTGCTCACCAAGATCCGCCGCGACGGCGAGGCCAAGCGCGCCTTCGAGCGGGTGCTCGCGCTCGAGCCCAACAACGAAGAAGCGCAGACGGCGCTCGCTCGCATCTCACGTCCTTCCGAGTAGCGGCCATCGAACGCGAGGCGCGCTAGCCCCCGATGAGCGACGAAGACGAACGGCGCGAGGATCGGAGCGGCGAAGATCGGAGCGCCGTGGTGCGCTGCTCCTTCTGTCAGAAGAACCTCGCGCACTGCCGCTACTTGGTGAAAGCCCCGAAGGCAGGCATCTGCGACGAGTGCGTGACTCTCAGCTTGGAGATCCTGCTCGAAGCGAACGTACTCTCGAGGCTCGCCGTGCTCCGCCTGCTGTTCTGACCGCGGTCAGGCGTGAACGGTCGCGCTGTTGGTGACGGGCTCTTGGGCCTCGGCCTCGGGCTCGTACTTCAGGCCCAGCTCCTCGAGGGGATCGCCCGTCCACAACTGACCGCGCACCATGTGGCTCCACATCCGAAGATCCGACACGAACGACCAGAGCGGGTACTCGAACGTCGCGGGGCGGTTCTTCTCGATGCCGAAGTGACCCGCCCAAGCGCAGGCGTACGCGAAGACGACGCCGCTGGGGAACGCGACGGGCGCCGCCGCGAGAGGCAGTCCGATCATCGCGGCCATGTGACCCCAACGCGGCGCCTCGGCTTCGCCCTTGATCGTCCCGTGGACCGCGAGGCCGGTGAACGCGGCCATCGCTGCGGGCATTCGTAGCGGCGACAGCACGCTGCCCGCCGCGCACGACGCGAGCCAGCCGCTGGTCCCGAGGAAATGCAAACGCCGAGACGTCGGGTTCCGATGCTCGTTGAGGTAGTAGGGCCAGAACGCCTCGAAGCTTTGGATGCGCTTGGTCATGGGCCAGAAGCCTAGCGGGCGGAGGTCGAGATGCACAAGCGAGCGAGGAGCGGCCTCGTTGACTCACGAGGCTTGACCCCACCGCACAGCAAAGCTACCCCTTCGCCCCCAACCCTCCCCCCAAAACACCGGGCCGTTAGCTCAGTCGGTAGAGCAGCGGGCTTTTAACCCGTAGGTCGAGGGTTCGAGCCCCTCACGGCCCAAACGACCGGCTCACCCGGCCAAGAAATCAGGATCGCAGCACACCAGAAGTCCCCATCGTCTAGTGGTTAGGACTCCACCCTTTCACGGTGGCTACCGGGGTTCAAGTCCCCGTGGGGACATCCACTAACCCGCTCTGTCTCGCGCACCTGGCCGCGCGAGACAGAGCACCGCACGCTCCCTGAGTCCCCATCGTCTAGTGGCCCAGGACTCCACCTGTTCACGGTGGCTACGAGGGTTCAAATCCTTCTGGGGACGTTGTCTTGCGATCGCGCCAGGCGCGCTACGCACGCGTCGCGACGCGGGTTTCAATGGGTGGTGCGCAAGCCAGCGCGGCTCGCTCACGCGCTCGCGAGACCGGTCGAGTAAAGTCGAGTCGATGTACGTGGTCGACGGGCGAAGTCGAACTGTGCGGCTCGCAGCTTGAACGCGAGCGGGTTCGCACACTCTGTCGCGGACGAGGTCGGCGGCGCGCTCGTCCCCTACGTCTCGTGGCCCTTCGCGGGCGGACCCATCACCTACGGCCCCACCGTCGCCCTCGGCATCCGCATCACGCTCGGTCGGATGCGAGGCGCATCACGCGTCGACTGGGAGTCGGTGACGGCCTATGGGGACGGCAGTGAGGGCCCGGGATCAGACGACAACCTCTGACCATGCCGGGGTCAAAAGACGAGGAGACGTCGACCTGCGCGATGACGCGCCCGTCGGCCCACACCACGTGCATGAACGTCACGACATCGAGCGCCCTTGATGCGCGCATGGGTCTGCGCGCGCAGCGTCCCTCGGTCGCCGAGGCCCTCCGCCTCCAACACCCGTGTGGTGAACGACTCGACGTCCGTGACCCATCGATCAGCGCGCGCCGCGCATCGGGAGGCAGACACAGGCCGAGCTCGGAGCAGAGCGTATGGAGCAAGCGATCGAGTTGGTGTCGGCCGGCGACGCGCTCAACGCTTCAACCGTCAGGGCCGCCACGTCTGCGAGCGTAGGCCCCTCGTGCGGGAGGTGTCCACGGACGCGCCATGTTGCTCACTTGCGGGCGTGAGAGGAGAGAGTGGCTCGCGCAAAGAAGCAAAGGCGCAAAGGGAGATCGAGAGGACCCGCGCGTCGGCGTGATCTCGATCAGGACGGTGCTGCTCGACAGCGACACCGAAGGGGGACGGCGTGGAGGCTCTTCGCAGTGAGCACGGGGAGCGACGTCAACGACGGTCCGCCGCGTCGGAGAACTCCGTCGTCTGGAGATCTCTGATGCGGCGGACCCTCTCCTTGGGCGCGAGCCGCGCGGAGCAAGAGCGGCCCCCTCGCCCGGCCCCGATCTCCTCACCAATTCCAATGCGGATGACCGTCTCCGATGCGGCGGACCTTCCCATTCGGCGCGAGCCGCGCGGAGCAAGAAGAGCCCCGGTCTCCCCATCACGATCCGTCGGCGAGGAAGGTCAGCGCGGCAGGATGCCTGTCAGATGCGTGTCGAGCAGCGCGTCTGCGATCGCCTCGATCTGGAACGCGCCTTCGCGCTCGAGCAACAGACGCAGGGCGCGCTCGACCGAGCCGAGGATGCACCAGGAGACCAGTGGGGCGTCGAACGCGGACAGAAAGCCCAGCCGCTGACCGTTGGACAGGGATTCTGAGAGCCAGCGATGGAGCTCCGCGTAGAAGGCGTCGAGCTTGGCGTCGATCTCGGTGTCGAGACCGATGGCTTCGCGCAACGCCAGCTGAGACAGCGCGGGCGACTCGCGCACCAAGCTCAACAGGCGCACGAGGATGCCGTGAATCTGGGCCCGCAGCGGCGCCGCATCCGCACTGCTATCGACGCCCACCACGCTCTCGCGGATGCGGCCGAGCACGTCGTCCAGGAGCGCGCCAAAGATGGCGTGCTTGCTCTCGAAGTAAAGATAGAAGGTCCCGCGCGCGACGCCGGCCGCCTCGATGATGTCGCTGATGCGGGTCTGGTGATACCCACGCTCGGCGAACACCGCGAGCGCGACGCCGAGCAGCTCTTTCCGGCGCTCCTGCTTCAGCTTCTCCGAGCGCGCGCTGCGGCTCTCGTCATTCTCTATCTTTTGGGTGCTGTCCATCGCGGTCATCCCTTCCATCCCCGGGATCGCCATTCGTCATCGAGCCGCTCGCCCACGATGGCCTGCACCCGCTCGGCGAGCGTAGCCACCTCGTCGTCGCTCAGTCCCGCCGTCTCGATGGGCGCATCGACGTACATCGTCACTTTGGCGGGCCGAACGATGAGGCTCCCTTTGCGCATCATGTCGTACGCGCCCACCGCGGTGACGGGACACACCGGGATCCCCAAGTCGCGCGCGATGAAGAACGAGCCGGTCTTGAAGCGCCCGACCCGACCATCCTGGGTCCGGGTCCCCTCGGGAAACACCAAGATGCCGCGCCCGAGGTTGGTGCTCTTCTTGGCTTGGGCGAGCACCTCCGCGCTCTGCCCCTTCTGCCCTCGCTTCACAGCGATCCCTCCCCGGGCCTTCATGAACCAGCCGTAGAGCGGGATCTTGTAGTGCTCCTCGAGTTCGACCCCGAGCTTGTAGTGGGGCGTCGCGTTGTGCAGCAGGAGGAAGTCGAAGATGTGGGTGTGGTTGTGGGCGAAGAGATACGCCTGCTTGGGATCGACTCTGGGATCGACGACGTAGTGCCAGTCGATCCCCACAGCCTTGAGGCCTCCCCAGGTGTAGAGGCGCTGAAACGGCATCATCCGATCGAGCCCGACGATCAAGCACCCGAACGTGGTGATCGGGAGAATGACGGCGGCCCACGCGATGCTCGCGCTCCAGAGCCACACGGACACCACCCGATCCCACAGCGTGGGCGGCAGCAGCGAGCGCGCGGGCACCGGATTGCCCACCGTCGACGCCTCGACGTCTCCCTGAGTCATCTCCGCCGTCGTCATGCGACCACCGAGAACGCGCGGGGGACCACCTCGACCGCGCGGGGACGTACCCGGACGATCTCGCCATCGATCATGCAGTCGATCGTCTCGTTGATCTCGAAGTCGACCCGGCGGGCGCGCTTCTCCTCCACCACCGATGTCTCGGTGTGCTTACCCCGAAAGATGGAGGGGAACTGCGCGACGAAGCGCAGACGCGGCATCGAGCTGATGCGGATCACGTCGAGCTCCCCGTCGTCGATCTTGGCCCGCGGTGCCATCTCCATCGCGCCGCCGGTGAAGCGGCTATTCGAGAACGAGAGCAGCGTGGTCGGGCGGCTGTCGAGTTCCCCGCCATCGAGCCGAAGCGGAAAGACCGGCGCCTGCAAATTCATCGCGGTCTCGAAGACGGCGACCACGTAGCCAAGGGCGCCGAACCGCTTGTAGCGGGCGTTGGCGCGCGCCCCCACCGTCGCCGAGAACCCCAAGCCCACGATGTTGAACGAGAGGAGCGCTCCGTCCTCGTGATCGAGGCGCACCACGTCGCTGCTCCGCGCGGTGCCTCGCTCGATGGCCGCGAGCGCGCCCTTGGCATCGAAGATCCCAAAATCGCGCAAGAACGAGTTGCCCGTGCCGAGCGGGAGCATGGCAATGGTGGGGCGCTCCTCCCCCGAGAGCGCCTCGGGCACACACCCGTTGATCACCTCGTGGGTGGTCCCATCGCCGCCCACTACCAAGAAACGCCGCGCGCCCTGCTGCCACGCCTCTCTCGCAATCCGCTGTGCGTCGCCGGCCGCGCGGGTATAGCGGATGTCGTCGAGATCGACCTTGGCCTCACGGAGCGTGCGCAGCGCGCGCGGGCCCTCACGACCCGAGCGTCCGCCGCCCGCCGCGGGGTTGATGATGGCGACGTAGCCGCTCATCCCATGGCCTCGACTTGGCTGGCTCGTTCGAAGCGATGCAGATCACTCGGACGCGTGCTCTCTAGCTGCTCCCGCAGCTCGTGGCGCTTCACCTTGAGCGAGGCCGTCCGGGGAAATTCGTTCTTCGTCAGCAGCACGCCTCCGAGGCGCTTGTGCTCCGGCAGGCGACGGTTGCGCACCCGGATCTGCTCGAGCAGCGCCGCGGGCTCGGTGCCCTTCTTGGCGCGCACCACCGCGACGAGGATCTCGTCGCTCAGCTTGTGGACGCCAGGCCAGAGATAGCCCGACGCGAACACGGTGAGATCTTCGGCGGCCACGCCCTCGAACGCGCCCTCCACGTCCTCGGGATACACGTTCTTGCCGCCGGCAGTGACGATCATGTTCTTGGCGCGACCCATCAAGTGCAAATGGCCGCTCCCGTCGATGCAGCCGAGATCACCAGTGTGCAGCCAGCCGTCCGCGTCCAAGGCCTCCGCGGTGAGCTCGGGTTCCTCGTGGTAGCCGCGCATCAACGTCGCGCCGCGTATGAGCACCTCGCCGACGCCGCCCTCCCCCGCATTCGTGATCTGAAGCTCGACGCCCTTCACCGCGTGACCCACCGATTCGGCGCGGAACGGACGCATGTCGTTCACCGTCGCGACGGTGCAGCACTCGGTCAGGCCGTAGCCTATCGCGACCGGCAGACCCCAGCGATAGAGCTTCTCTGCGATGGCGCGATCCACGAAGGCGCCGCCGCAGAAGAGCAATTCGAGGTGACCGCCCAGCGCGTCGTGGATACCGGGCAACAGGCGCCGCGAGGTCGCCGCATCCGGCGAATCGCGGGTGAGGATCTCGTTCACGGCGGAGAGGAGCTTCACCGCGCTCGCTTGCCAGCGCGGGCGCTCATCGAGGCGTTCCTCGATCGAGCGCACCATGCCGGCGAGCAACGAAGGCACGAGCGCCATGTGGGTGATCCGCTCGCTCTTCATGGTTGGCAGGAGGAACTCCGAGCGCAGGGTCCGCTGATGCACCACCGCGGCCCCGCACGAGAACGGACCTACGAATCCCACCATGAAGTCGATCGCGTGGTTCGTCGGGAGCACCGAGAACACCGAGTGACCGGGACGCAGCGGATAGAGTTCCATCAACGCGCCGAGCTGGCTGAGGTACGCGCCGTGCGGCAGCAGGCATCCCTTGGGGCGACCGCCCGTGCCCGACGAGTAGACCAAGCACGCGATGTCCTCGCGGGTGCGGGCGACGGGGGCACCGAGCGCAGGCGCGTCCGCAAGCGCGTCCCAGCCCATACTCTGCGATCCCTCCGCGTCCGAGCCCTCGATGAGCACGAAGCCCGTCGAGACGGGGGTCTCCTTGAAGCGCTGGTGGTAGCCCTTCTCCGTGAAGAGCGCGCGGGCGTCCGCGTGCTTCAGGAGCGCGCGCTGCTCGCTCTCGCTGAGCTTGTAGTCGATGGGGACCAGCACCGCGCCGCGGTGAAAGATGGCGGTCGCCGCGACCAGCCAGCGCGACTGGTTGCTCATCACGATGCCGACCCGGTCGCCGGGACCAATGCCGTGACCGTCGAGCCAGGCCACGACTTTGGCGACCTCGCGTCGCACGTCGAGGTAGCTCCAGCGGTGCTTCTCGACCTTCCGATCGATCTCGACGAGCGCGGTCTCGCTCTTGAACTGGATCAGCGCGTCACACAGGATCTCGCCGAGCGATGCGTAGCTGTCGGGGCGGATCATCCGAGCCTCCGTGCGATCACTTCGGCCAGCTCCGCGAAGGTGCGGCAGTCCTGGACCTCGTAGTCGGGGACCTCCACGCCGAGCTCGCTCTCGAGGGTGGTGAGGAGAGAGAGTGCCTCCATGCTGTCGATGTCGAGCGCCTCGTAGAAGTCGTCGCTGGGCTTCAGCGCCGACGGATCGCGCTTGAAGCGCTTGGCCGCGACCGCGATCAGGCGAGTCTGGATGTCCTGAATCACGTGGCCTCCACGACCGCAGGCAGGTACGGCATCGCCGAGGTGTCGGCGTCGAAGCGCGCGAGTGCGGCCTCCACCGGCGGCAGCTGCCAGAGCTGAAGGAAGAGCGCCCTTTCCTGCGCCAGCTCGGCGCTGAGATCCGGCTTGATGAAGCGCTTGGCGAGACCGACGGTGTAGCTCGGGAAGCGCCGCACTTGCTGCGCCGTCCGAAGGGCCACGGCGAGCGACTGCCCCTCGGCCACCACCTGCGACACCAGCCCCACCTGATGGGCGCGCTCGGCGCCCAGGCTGCGGCCCGTCAGCAAGAGATCCCGGACCACGGCATTCCCCAGATCCCGCTTGAGGCGGGGAATCCCTCCAAAGCCCGGCACCAGCCCGAGACGAAGCTCGGGAAACGCGAAGCGCGCGGTCTTGTCCGCGATGATGAGATCCGCCGCGAGTGCCAGCTCGAAGCCGCCGCCGAAGACCACCCCGTGCACCGCGGCGATCACTGGGACTTGGCAGCCATCGAGCGCGTTCATCACGCCGTGGATGCGATCGAGAAAGGTGCTGACTTGCGCCGTGCGCGCCTCCAGCGTCTCACCGCGCTCCTTGGCCGCGCGGTTCTGGTGATGGAGCTCGCGGAGATCCGCGCCGGCGCAGAAGCCACGCTTCACCCCACTGGTGATCACGACCGCAGCGAGCCTCCGACTCGGGGCCACAGCCGTGCGCTCGATCTCGCCCTCGATCCGCTGCACCAACCCCTCCAGGGCCTCGAGCATCGGGGTCCCGATCTCGTTGACGGGCTCCCGCACCAGCGTCGCGACCAGCACGCTGTCCTGGACGACGATGTCGATCACGCGCTCACCGTGGCGCGCTTCTCGGGCGCATGACCGTGCTCGCTCAGGATGCGCCGCTGGGCGGCGGGCAGCGGAGGAAGGTGCGCCAGCGGATCCTTGCCCACCCCGAGCTCGGGACGGATCGGGAAGCGGGGATAGCGCTCACGCACCGCCTCGATCAGGTGCGCGCCCATCTCGCCCATGCGGATCAGGTTGGCGGCGACACAGCGCTCGATCCCTCGGCGCACGTCATCTGGATTGCGGTGGAGGATGCGCAGGCCCGCGAGCACCCGCTGATCGAGATCATCGTCGGTGACCTCGGCGATCAGATCGGGCTGACCGCGCTCGGCGAACAGGTTCCGGAGGCGCTCGTCCATGGTGACGCCCATCGAAGGGACGCCCGCGGGCATCGAGCAGACGACCGCGTGGTAGCGCGAGCTCACCATCATCGAGGCCCGACGAATCAGCGCGACGATCTGGTGCTGGTCGTGCTCGTCCGACACGAACATGGGCAGACGCTCGCCGAAGCGCTCTTCGTACAGAGAGGCCAGTCCCTCGACCGCAACCCTGTCGAGCGCCTCCATGCCGACGATGACCGGAAAGACGTCCGCCTCACGACGGAAGTCACGGAGGCCGCCCGCGAGCGCCCCCAGGTACTTCTGCTGCTTGCGATCGATCTCGGGTCCCTGGGCGTGGAAGTAGATCGAGCGGAAGTGGGCGTCGCCGTACGCGCCCGTGAGTCGGTGCGCTGCGGCCTTGAAGGGATCGGGGCGCACGGGCCACGCGAACGGATGAATCGGGCAGATCACCAAGACAGGCTTCTTGCCGTCCCAGCCCGCGCGGGTGAGGAGCTTGTCGGCGAGCTCTTGGGGCGGATCACCCAGGGTCCACGCGGTGTCGGTGCCGAGGCGACTCTCGATCTTCAGCCGATCGAGCACCCGCTGCGACTCCACGTTGCGGGTGACGATGAGCGCGCCCTTCACGTACTTGCTGACGAGCTTCTCGAGGCTCTCGTCCATCGCGCCGGCCTCACCGCCGTAGCCGACCGCGAGCTTGTCTTCGGCGAGCGCCAGACCCAGCGCACCGACCATCATCGTGGTCAGCGCATTGGCGAACTTGCTCTTGAACATCGATCCCTCGCACGCGACCACTCCGTCGTAGAGCGGCACGGTGTCGTACAGGAACTTGGGAAAGAGCTGGGGAATCACCAGCTGCTTCACCGTGCGGAAGTAGCCGCGGGTCCACTCGGGATCGATGGTCATCACAGCGAGTTCGAGGTGCTCGTCGCCCAAGAGATGCCGCAGCTGTCGGATCATCTCCTCGACCCGCACATCCGCCCCGGTGTTGCGCGATCCGACGTAGCCAGCGAGCAAGAGGGAGAGCGGCGCGCCCGGGCGCCAGCCACGCTGCGGCTTGGCCTGATGCTCGGCCTTGCGCGCCTCGATGAGCGCAGCCATCCCGGTCTGCAAGAGGCGGTCGGCGTCGAGCGCCTCTTTGACGGTGTCGGTCACCGCGCGGAGCGCGCGACCCAAGAGTGCGCGCCTCATACCCATGATGCCGCTCCACTGCTGTGCTTCTTGTCCAACGCGCTCTCCACGTCACGGGGCAGCGGCTGATACGGGTACTCGAACTTCACGGACTTACTCCAGCGATAGAGGGGCCCGCAGTAGTCGGTGAAGGGCGCCGGCGCGACACCGAGCTCCTCGACTGCGCGGGTGTTGTCGTAGACGGTGTCGTTGGTGATGTAGGGCCAGAACACCTTGAACAGCGACGCGAAGCGCGAGACCTGACCGCGCGGCAAGCCAGCGAGCTGATCGACGCTGGCCTGAAACGCGCCGCGGGCGGCCGGGACCCAGCGCGGCGGCCTTCGCCTGTGATCACCCGCCAACATGGCTTCGGCTATCTCCTTGGCGCTCTTCGCCGCGGTGCCGGCCGAGAGGTTGTAGATGGTGTGCTGCGGATGGCTCTTCACGTGCAGGTCCGCGATGGCGCGCCCGACCCAGTCGGCGTTCACGATCTCTTGGCGACACGCGCCGTCCATCGGAAGCACGGGCATGTCGGCGAGCGCGACGAACGCGCGCACCATGTCGAACTGGGTCGTCTGCGCAAAGCGGGTGTCGCCCATCACCGCCGCGGGACGAAACACGGTGTGCGGCACGTCGGGCAAGAGCTCCTCAATCATGTGCTCGCAGAACTTCTTGGTGCGCGCGTAGGGATCGTAGTCGCTGCGCTTCCACTCGATGGCCGCGTCCTCGGTGACCACCTCCCCTTGGCGCCGACCGCCCACAGCGATGGTGGAGACGTCGCTGAAGCGATCGAGCCCGCCGCGCTTCTCAGCCACAGCGCGCGCCAGCTGGATCACCGCGAGCGTGCCCTTGAGGTTCACGTTCAGGCACTCCTTCTCCGACTTGCGGTTCAAGGACGCGGCGATGTGCAGGAACGAACTCGCTTCGCCGGTGACCCGTCGTCGTGCTTCGGGCGAGAGGCCCAGCTGTGGCGAGAGCAGATCCCCATTCACGATCTCGATGTGGGAGAGGGCCTTCAGGAACTGGGGGCCGCTCATGTGCAGCTGCAGGCCCTTCCAGAGCTTGGCGACGGCCTCCTTCTGGGTCTTGCCGCGGACCATCACCAAGAGACGCCGCTCGTGGTGCTCGATGAGCCGAGTCACGACGTAGCTGCCCAAGAACCCCGTCGCGCCAGTCACGAAGATCATTCCGCGTCTCCTGCGTAGGCGACGTCGTGTGTCGCGACCTCGCTCGCCTCGACGACGGGCAGCGCGCAGGTGAGCGGCACCGGGTCGTCGTCGAGCACGCGCTCACCGCGAAGGATGGGGAGCGACCAGCGATCGAGGCCGGGGATCTCCACGTTCATCCAGTAGTCCCGCCAGTCGATGGTGTGGGTCTGGACCCCGAAGCGCGCACGGTCTTCGTCGCCAAGCGCGGCGCTCATCCCGCGGACCCGCTCCGTCGTGAAGATCGGGTTGTGATCGAAGGTGAAGGGCTGGTAGGCCAGCAGCATCTCGGTGACCTGACCCACCGTGCGCGAGGCCTGTCCCAGCTCCTTGCCGGCCTTCTTGGCGAAGGTCGCGAGCTTGGCGCCGAAGCGTTCGCGCATCGACTTGGGCAGGTGCATCTCCGGATCGAACGCGATCAGCATGTTCCGCGCGGTGCGCACGCCCGTCTTGATCGCGGGGAGCAGCGGATCCTTGTTCGCAGCGACGCCGCCTATCACCGAGTCCAGGTGTTGAAGCACGACACGCTCCAGCGGATCGGCGCTCTTGGCATACTGCCTCCGGCGCGTCAGTGCGGTGAGATCGAGCGCGCGACCGTAGGTGAGCGGGTTGTGATCCCCGGTGGCGACCTGCACCACGTCGAGCAGCGGTGCGTCGTCGCGCACCAGCGCCGCGAGCGAGACCACCATCCCCCTGACGACATCATCCACCGGGACGACGTCGAAATTGTGGGTGTAGATGAAGGGCATGTGCCGATGGAGGGTGCCGGTGAGCCAGACGAGCGGGGCGGCGGTGTTGACCCCTTCGTTCCAACCAGGCAGCGGGAAGGTCCTCGCGCATTCGATGATCGCCGGGCGGAACATCATGACGTGGCAGGGATGGCGCTCACGACGCTGGCGCGAGGCGATGAGGATCTCTGCGAGCGCTTTGCTGTAGGTATAGAGGTTGGGCCAACCGAGGGCGCGCGCCCGGAGTGAGCCCGCCTCGATGCGGGCCTTACGGGCGTCGACGATGTCGGTGTGACGCTGACTCTGGGCCCGACAGACGGACTCGATCGCGAGCAGTTCGTCCTCGGGGTCGAAGCGGGTGCCATTCGGCGAACGTGCGCCGCCGTGCTCGTCGAGCGCGACCTGTTCGACCGCGGGACCGTCGATGCCGCCCGCGACGAAGCAGGTGGAGATGTGCATCAGCCGGCGACCGCGGGTGCGCTGCGCGAGGGTGGCGGCGGCGAGCGCGCCGTGGATGTTCACCGTGATGGCGTCGGTGGGATCGGGGTTGAAGTCGGTGAGACCCGCGACGTGAATCACCACGTCGGTGCGGGCCTCGAGGGTGGCGCGCTGCGCGGGATCGATGCCGAGGCCAGGCTCGCGGGCCTCACCGTCGATCACGTCGATACGCTCGGCGAGCCACGGTCCGAGCTCTGCGCCGTGCTTGCTGCGCAGCCGACGAAACACGGGTGAGCGCGCGAACAGCGCGGACAGGCGCGCTTGGGCCGAACGCCCCTTCTTGCCGCGTACCAGCAGGGTTATCCGTCCCCCCTCGAGCAAGCCCTCTTCGAGGACAAACGCGAGGAAGACCTTGCCGAGGAATCCGGTGACCCCCGTGATGAGGACGTTCTTGCCAGCGAGCGCACCGTGCACCGTCGTCTGTGCGGAACTCATGTTCCCTCCTGAAGCTGCGCGAGGACCGCTGCGACGCCGCTGCGCGCGGCCCCGACTTTGGGCCACTCGAGATCTCGACAGAGCCGGGCCAGCTCGGGATCGGCGTGAAGACCACAAGGCGAGCCGACCGCGCCGAGCAAGAGGCGGTCTGCGCCACTCGCGCCATACGCCGCGCACGCACTCAGCGAGACACCGAGCTCGTCCGCGAGCGCAGCCAGCCGACGAGGGGCCAGCTCGGGGCCCACGATGGGCGCCACCAGATCGCCCGTCGCGCGCTCGTCCGCGAACACCAGCTGGTTGGCTACGACGTGCTCGAAGCCCAACGCGCGACCGAACGGCGTCGCGATGGCGTCGATCGTCTCGGCCAAGAGCACCAGCTTCCGCCCGGCGCGCTTCGCCTCGGCGATGAGCCGCCGCGCGTCCGTTTCGACCGAGGGCACGAGTACCTCGGTGGCGAAGTCCTCGGCGAGCACTTCCAGACGATCGCGGGTGAAGCCCTCGACGGCTTGCCACTGGACCCGGGTGCTCTCGATCCCACTACCGAGGCGTGGATGCAGGGTCTGTCCCGCTCCGAGCAGGCTCAGCGCTCCACCGAGCATCCGTCGCCGCATCGAGGGCGCCCGCGAGGCGAGCCATCGGACGCCGTGCCAAGCAGGAAACGGGGTGAGGGCGCCTTCGAGTCGGAAGAACGCGGCGCCTGAGATTTGCTGGGGTTCCGCCATGCGGCGGCAGCGTTACCACGACTGGACTGACGTGTCAGTCAACGATGTACGCTCCCCAAATGGGGACGCCGCGCCCTGCGCTCCGCCCCGGATCAGCTTCGGCCGTAGACCGGAACCAGCGCGCCGCGGGTGCTGGTGTTCGCGGGCGACGCGAGGAAGAGGATGCTCGCAGCGACCTCCTCGACCTTGGGCCAGCGATCGAAGTCGGCCTTGGGCATGGCGGCGCGGTTGGCAGCCGTGTCCATGATCGAAGGCACCACGGCGTTCACCCAGATGCTCTCGTCCTTGAGCTCTTCGGCCAAACACGTGGTGAGCGCAGCGACCGCGGCTTTGCTCATCGCGTACGCCGCGACGCCGGAGCCCGGCACCAGCGCGGGCTTGGCGGACACGTTCACGATGCGACCCCCCGGCGGAGGCGCGTCCGGGGCGCCGCTCGATCGAATGCGGCGCACCGCCTCGCGCGAACACAAGAACGCGCTCATCGCGTTCATCGAGAGCATCCGCCTCGCGACCGTCGGCGAGGTGTCGAGCAGCGCGCCGCCGGCGAAGCCACCCGCGATGTGGATCGAGGCGTAGAGCCCTGGCAGCTGCGCATAGAAGCGTTCGACGTGCACTTCGTCGGTCAGATCGACGCCGGACCGCAAGGTGATGCTGGGCTCGGCCCGCAAGGAGAAGCGCTCCGCTTCGGCGTCGTCGATGGTGGGCACGTGAACCCGCGCGCCCGCCTCGATCAGCCTGAGACACACCGCGGTTCCCAGCGCGCCCGCTCCACCGGTCACCACCACGTCGAGGGATTCGAAGGACATGGACCGCGGTATATCCCGGGGCGCGCCCTAGAGCCCGAAAGCGGCGGGCTCGTCGTTTTCTGGACGGCGATCGATCGACCGTCGTATGCGGTCCATCGACACCCGCGAACGTCGTGGGTCTCGGAAGGGACGTCCTCTTGGTCGATCATCCCACATCGGACTGCTCGGTCTGCGGCTCGCACTTCACGGTGCGGTTTCGCTATCAGGTGCGCGAGGAGCTCTCGCGTGCCGCCAGCAGCCCGCGGTTCGTGTACGTGTGTTCGCAGACCTGCCAGCAAGTCAGCCTGGGTGCCGCGCCGGAAGGCCGCACTTCTGGAGGGGGAACAGCTGGCGGGGGAACAGCTGGCGGGGGAACAGCTGGCGTAGGACCTGCCGCGTCGATCGCCGCGTCGCGAGACCCAGGCTGTGTGTGCGACGTCTGCGCGCGCGCCTTCGCGCTCGAGTACCCGTTTCAGGTGCAAGCCACCGATCGGGGCGCCCGCTACTTCTGCAGCATGCCTTGTAAGAGCGCTGCAGCGGCCGGGGCGCTCCGCATGCAGTCCGGAGGTGTCGGTTCGGCGGGGGCACCCAAGAGCGCGGGACCGCGTCGCATCGCGGTGTTCAATCACAAGGGCGGCACTGGCAAGACCACCACTGCCGTGAACCTCGCAGCGGGCCTCGCGGAAGCAGGTCAGAGGGTGTTGCTCGTCGACGCGGACGGACAAGGCAGCGTGGGCGCGAGCTTGGGGATCCGCGGCGAGCAGTCGCTCTACCACGTGCTGATCCACGGCGCGCCGGTCGACCGGGTGGCGATCCCGGTGCGGCAGGGGCTCGATGTGATCACCTCGAACGAGACGCTGGCGGCCGCAGAGCTCCAGCTGGCCTCGCGCCCCAACCGTGATCGCATCCTGCGCGACAGGCTTGCGCACGGCGCGCACGACTACGACGTCGTGGTGATCGACTGCGCCCCCGCGCTGTCCTTGATGAACCAGAACGCGCTGGTCTTCAGCGACTCGGTGCTCATCCCGGTGTCCTGCGACTACCTCTCGCTCGTGGGCGTGAAGCAGGTCCTCAAGACCCTCAAGAACGTCCGCGAGCTCTTGAAGCACGAGATTGCGCTCCTCGGGGTGCTCCCGACCTTCTTCGAGTCACGCAGCAAGATCGCGAGGGACTCGGTCTCCGCGCTGGTGGATCACTTCGGTGAGCGCTGCCTGCCGCCCATCCGCGCCAACACCAAGCTCGCGGAAGCCCCGAGCCTCAAGAAGACCGTCTTCGAGCACGCGCCCGACAGCCATGGTGCGCTCGACTACCACGCGCTCGTCGATCACGTGCGCCGCCTGCGAGGTGATGTGACCTTGCTCGATCGCGCCGACTCGTCGCTGCGCAACAGCAGCCGACCTTCCGCGCCGCGCTCCGGGTCTTCTCCCTCGGTCACCGTGCCTCGGCCTTCGCGCGAGCTCGTCGCGCTCGCCGAGGCCGCCCTCGACTCCCCCACTGCGCCCTGAGGAGGCCCCCATGAGCTCTCACCTCCACGCCGCCCGCAGCCTCTTCGATGCCGACGAGGTACGCGACGTCCTGCGCGACACGTTCTACGCAACCCCCGACGCGACGCCTGCGCCCTCGGTGATCGAACCCAAGGGCGCGCCCCCCGCCTCACTCGATGCGACTGGCAAGCGCCGGCGCACCCCCAAGAAGGCCAAGAAGGCCGACCACTACGAGATCCTGTGTATCTCGATGTACGTCGAGGATCTGACGCGCCTCGATGCGAAGGTCGCCACCCTCAAGCAGGGAGGACACCGCCGCATGACCCGCAGCGCGCTCATACGGCTGGCGCTCGACAAGCTCGCGCTCGACGATGTGCCTGCGCCCTCCTACTGACCGACGCCTACTGACCGACGCGAGCGCACGGACTAGAACGTGAGCTGAAGGCCGAGGGACCAGGCCAGATCAGTGCCGAGTGGGAGCATGTTGCCGCCCATCTGCCCCATCGTGCTCCCATACAGCTCGAAGAAGATCAGGCTGTGGTTGATGCCCCACTCGGCATCGAGGCGGTGCGCAGCGCGCTGCTCGAGAAAGTCGAGTTCGAGCGCGATCTGGGCCGCCCAACGCAGGCCGACGCTCCATCCCTCCGCGTCCGTGCGACCCGTGACACCCGTCTGGTAGTAGCCGAAGTCGGGGCCGAACTTGCCGGTCAGCACGAACGGGATGTCCAACTCGCGCGCCAACACGTCGACGCGAAGCACCGCGAGCAGCGCCATCGGCAAGAGGCTCATGCCGGTACTCCCAACGTTGGCGGTCCCGCCCGCGGTCGAGGCCGCCCCGTTCCACTCGACCCACCCGATGGAACCGCCGATCGCCAGCGGGCCGACGTAGGGGATACGGAACAGGTGCACGTCGAGTTCCAGCGCCAGGAGCGGCCCCAGGTCGCCACCGAAAGCGTTGGTGAACGCAGGCTCGAGGCTGGGACGGTAGGCCCCGATCCGAAGCTCCACCGTGAACCGCTCATCGGTGGGCTCGTATTGGTGCACCGAGGTCCACTCGGAGCCGATCTGAGCCTCCGCGCTGGAGACCATGCCCACCCACGCCAGAGCAACCAGCGCCATCCACGCGATCCGAGTGACGCTCACGACTTCTTCCTCTTCTTCGTGCGAACGGCCGCGCCAAGAAGCGCGAGACCCATCATCGCGAGCGCGGCACCGGGCGAACGATCACCGACCGACACCGAACATCCGTCGTACCGCGCACGGCACTCGGCCTCGGTCAGGCCCTGCTCCGCGCAATAGCTGTCCCAGAATCCACCGACCCGCACCCGGGTGATGCACGCGACGTTCGAGAGCACGCTCTCGTTGCGCGCCAGATCGAGCACGCTCACGGCGACCGCGGCGGTCGCGCCGTACGCGAGACCGATCGCAGCGCCATCGAGCGTCGCGGTGGTCGGAGAGCCGCCAGTCACCGTCATGGTGGCAGTCGTGGGCGGCGTCGCACCCTCGACCAACGTCGAGGTGCCCATGCCCCCATCGCCGCTGGTGCACATCGTCGCGGTCCGATCGACGAAGACCCGAGCAGACGAGAGCGTCAGGGTGTCCATGCCCAGCATCCAGTTCACCGCGATCGCGTTGTCACCTGCCGCGTCACGCACGGTCGGGGCGGGCGGGCGGCTCCCGTTCATCACCACCCGCAGGACCACGTAGTTCGCGGTCGTGAGGTCGGTGGTGACGTCGTTCGACGCGCTCACCGCCATGAGAAAGAACGCCCGGTCCCCGCTGGCGGTGCACTCGGCGCCGAAGAGATCTTGGGGCAAGACGCTCACCACCTGCTGGACACCCGAGATCATCGGTCCGTCCCAGGCGACGCGAGTACACGGCGCCATTCCGATGCTGGAGAGACGGTTGCTCGCGGTCTGACACGCTGCAGGGGCCGGTCCGCTCCCGCCGTTCCACAGGTCGTACACGAGCGGCGTCGTCACCGAGAAGGGGGCGTTGTTGATCTGGACTTGGAGCGGGGTGTTCGCCTGGCACTCCGCGAGCCCGATGGGCCAGGTGCTGAAGTACAGGCTCGAGTCGGTGCCGGGGGATCCCCGGTCGCCGTACGCCAGGTAGATGCCTGTCATCTGCGCCTCGGCCGGTACCGCGAAGCCGAGACCGAGCGCGATGACGAGGGTGCCGAGGCACGGCAAGAGAAGGGTTTGGGGTCGTTGCATGGGTGCCATCGAGGGCGGACCTGACGTCGGTTGGGTGGGCACGGCCGGGGGTGTGGCGGCCGACCCTGGCAAGGTGCGTACCGTCGCACAAGGCGCGCAGGGACGCCCCTGTTTCCTGAGGTCGAGCGGGTGTGGCCGGGAGACGGGATGGCCAAACTGTCAGCCCGTCCGAGGCGAGGCCAGCGACGGGCTGACAAAAGGACAGCGCTAGCGCGGGCTACAGGAAGAGGCCTTCGGCGATCTGGACCGCGTTGGTGGCCGCGCCCTTGCGCAGGTTGTCGGCGACCACCCAGAGCAGCACGCCCCCGGGGTTGCCCAGATCGTCTCGCACCCGACCGACCAGCACCTCGTCGCGGCCATCCGCGTCGGCGGGCGTCGGATAGACCCCCCGATCGAAGTCGTCCATCAGCCGGATCCCCGGCGCGCCCTCGAGCCACCCACGCACCTCCTTGGCGGTGATCGGACGCTCGCACTCGAGCGCGATGGACTCGGAGTGGGTGTTGCGCACCGGGACCCGAACGGCGGTCGGCGAGATTCGCATCTCGGGCTCGCCGAAGATCTTGCGGGTCTCGTGGATCATTTTCAGCTCCTCTTCCTGGTAGCCGGAAGCGTCGCGCTTCCACTCCATCAAGAGCGAGCCCGCCAAGGTCTTGGGGATGGGGCCTTCAGGGATGGGCTGCCCCAGCGCCAGCGCGCGCAGCTGCTGCTCGAAATGCTCGGACGCCTGTGCGCCCGCGCCACTTATCGACTGGTAGGTCGAGACGACGATCCGCTTGATGCGGGCCTTGTCGTGGATGGGATTGAGGGCGACCACCATCTGGATGGTGGAGCAGTTGGGGTTCGCGATGATGCCCTTGGGCGGCTTGCGCGCCGCGGCGAGGTTCACCTCGGGCACACAGAGCGGGACCTCCGGATCCATCCGCCACGCCGAGCTGTTGTCGACGACGATGGCGCCTGCCTTCGCGGCGATGGGCGCCCACGTCTTGCTCGGACCCGAGCCTGCGGAGAACAGCGCGATGTCGATCCCCTCGAACGCCTCGGCAGTCACGGGCTGGATGGTGATCTCCGATCCTGCGAACGGGATCTTGCTGCCGGCGCTGCGAGGCGACGCGAGCGCGCGCACCTCCGCGGCGGGGAAGTTTCGCTCTTCGAGCACTCGCAACATCTCGCGGCCCACCGCGCCAGTCGCGCCGAGCACCGCGACCTTCAAGGTCTTGGTCATGCGCCCCGCCCTACCACGCAAACGCCGTTTCGTCAGGAATTGCGGGGAGAACGGACCTGTTTTGCGCGCCTGCGAAGGTGTCGTCGCTCGGGATCGGTGCCCGCCAACTCGGCCGCGCGACGGTACGCCGATGCCGCGCCCTCGATCTGCCCCGTGCGCTCGAGGAGCTCACCGTGTGCGGCATGGAAGGGCGCGTAGTCCGCGAGCTGACTCGACAGCGCCTCGAGCCGCGAGAGGCCCTCGTATACGTCGTGCGCCAACGCGAACGCGACGCACGCGTTGAGTGCGACGATGGGCGACGGCGCGACCCGCATGTGCACCGAGTACAGCGCCGCTATCTGTCGCCAGTCGGTCTCGTCTGCCGAAGCAGCGTCGGCGTGGACTGCGCCGATGGCGCCCTGCAGCGCGAAGCGAGTGAGCGGCGCCATCCCGAGCGCGCGCTTCACCAGCGCCCTCCCCTCGTCGGCCGCGGCCCGATCCCACAGCGAGCGGTCTTGTCGATCGAGCGTGACCAGCTCGCCCTGCGCATCGAGCCGCGCGTCGCGCCGCGCGTGCGTGAGGAGCAGCAAACCCAACAAGCCCACCGGGCCGGCTTGATCGGGCAGCTCGCGGTGCAGCGCGCGTGCGAGCGAGATCGCCTCTTCGCACACATCGACGCGCAGCAGGGCCTGGCCGCTCGAGGCGCTGTGGCCCTCGTTGAACATCAAATACAGCGTCGTGAGCACCGACGGCAGGCGCTCGGGGAGCTCGCTGCCTTCGGGGACCTCGTACGGCACGGCCCGCTCGGCGAGCAGCGCCTTGGCCCGCACGATGCGCTGCTGAAGCGTGGGCACCGACGCGAGGAACGCGCGCGCTATTTCTTCTGTCGTCAGCCCACCGAGCGTGCGGAGCGTCAGCGCGATCTGCGCTTGGGGCGCGAGCACCGGATGACAGCAGGTGAAGAGGAGACGGAGCCTGTCGTCTGCGAGCGCGTGCAGCTCGAGCTCGGCGGAGCGGATCTCGAGCAGCCCCTCTCGCTCCGCGTGGGTACGCTCCAGCTTGCGATGGCGGATCCGGTCGATCGCCTTGTGTCGCGCGGTGCTCACGAGCCATGCCCTCGGCTGCGCTGGGACGCCATCGAGGGGCCAGCGCTCGAGCGCGACGGCGAACGACTCTTGGGCGCACTCCTCTGCGAGATCGAAGTCGCCCACCAAGCGGATCAGGGTCGCGACGATGCGACCCCAATCCGTCTGATGCGCGAGCGCGACGGCTTCGACGGGAGTGCTCACGGCGGCCCAGCATACCCGCGGGCGAGACCCACGCGCTGCGCCGCCGTAAGCACGACGTCAGGCGCTGGGAAACACGATGACCGGGCGGACCTCGACGACCCCGGTCCGCGCGCCAGGGATCTTGGCGCCGAGGCTCACCGCCTCGTCGATGTTCTTGGCCTCAACCAAGTAGTAGCCGCCCAGCTGCTCCTTGGTCTCGGCGAAGGGACCGTCGGTGACGGTGATCTTGCCGTCGCGTACCCGAACGCTCTTGGCGGTGTTCACGGGCTCGAGTGCATCTCCTCCACGCATCGCTCCGCTGTCGGTGATGGCTTTGCCGAAGGTCATGTACTCCGCGAACTCCTGGCCCTTCTCGGCTTCGGACAGGTCGTTCCAGGTGCGCTCGCTCCCGTAGATCAACAGCACGTATTGCATCGGTTCTCTCCTCTTGGTTGCGGGCATCTTCGCCCGATGGTCCCCAGTCGAAGACTGGGGGCCCAGATCGACAGCGGCGAATTCTTTTTTTCAGTGACCGTATCCGGCGATGCCTTCGGCGATACCCGCTGCGAGCGCGTCGCGGTAGCGGGGGCTGCGCAGCGCGTCGGCCTCGTCCTGCCTCGTCATGAACGAGGCCTCGACCAGCACCGCCGGCATGGTGGCGCCAACCAGCACGTAGAACATCGCGCTGCGCACCCCTCGATCGTGCAGGCGGGGCAGCACCGTGCGGCCGCTGCGTAAGAGCGAGTCGTGGATGCCCTCGGCCAGTCGTCGTGAGCCCGCGACCTGATCCGCGCGATGCAGACCCGCCAAGATGCGTTGGAGCTCGGTGACCTCGGCGGTCGACGTGCCGTTTTCGCGCGCCGCCAGACGCACGGCGGACCTGTCGGTCTCGGTGTCGAGCACGAACGTGGTGATACCCCCGTGATCCACAGGCTCGTCCGCCGCGTTCAAGTGGATCGAGACGAAGATGTCCGCGTCGATCGCGTTCGCCATCGCAGCGCGCTGCTCGAGCGAGACGAACGTGTCGTCCTCGCGGGTGAGCACCACCCGAAGATCGGGGCGCAGCGCGAGCAGCGACGAGCGCACCCGCATCGCCAGATCGAGCGTCAGGTCGGCCTCGTGCAGACCGAAGGCCCGGGCTCCGTAGTCATCGCCGCCGTGCCCAGGATCGATCACCACCAGCGAGAGCACCGGCGTTCCCGCGGCGGGCGCGCCCGCTTCTGGGGCGACGTCGACCACGATGCGGAAAGGATCGGGGAGCGCGTAGAGCTGCAGCTCCGTTCCCGGTTCCAAGTCGAGGACGACCCGCGCGCCCGCGTCGTCGGCGCTGGCGCGTACCCGCACGAGACCTCCTGCACCCACGCTGGTGCTCGCCGCGATCCCCTCGTTCAGCCGCGCCCCCGGGAGCGTGATCGACAGCCGGCGGGGCAGCGCGTCGGTGGCTTCGAGCTCCTCCTGCTCGAACTCCACCACGTGATCGAACGTGAGCATCACCCGCGCGCCATTCGCACCTCGCTCACCGAACGCGACGAGCGCCGTGAGGGCGGACGGGGTGCTGCTGACCGCGCGCGCGCGCGCCCATGCCTCCAGCGGCGTGGCATCGGGGTGGGCGTTCTCCGCCTCACGAAAGCCCGAGGGATCATCGCGATCGGGGTCGGTGTCGATCGCGGCGAGCAGCGCGCCGTCGGGACGGGCGGATGCCAACATCGCGAGCATGCGCCGCGCCTCGGAGGTGCACGCAGCGTCGCTGGGATCGCGGAAGCGCCTCACGGTTCGGAAGGCCGTCTCGTACGCGGCGGTGAGCTCGCCCCGGTCGCGGGCTTGGAGGCGCGCGAGATCGAGCGCCGCATCGCACGCGCCCGCCACCGAACGCCGAAGGGAGGCCTCGACCAAGAGCGCGCTGGCGCGGGTGAGATCGTCGTCCCCTGCGCCGCGGTAGTCCTCGATGATCAGCAGGCGCGCCGCGGTGCGCGACGCGACGACGCCCTCGTCGCTGGTGCCGCTCGCGCGCGCGCTCCACGCCTCGATGGCCGCGCTCAACGCGTCGAGCGAGCACGCCATCGCCGCGGCGTCGTCGAGATCGGGGGGCGGCGTCGAAGGCGCCTCGGGCACGCTGACCTCGGGGCTCCCGCAAGCCGTGGCGACCCACACCAGTGCAGCGGTCAGCGCGATGGCGAGTGCTGCGCGGGGCTTCACACCGTTGCAAAGCCCACGCGCGTTGGTGGTATCGTCGGCCGTTCTCGTCAGCACACCACCACACCACGTCAGCACACGAGTGACCCACATGAGTGAGACGCCGATCTACCAAGACCGACAGACGAATCGGGTCTATCGCGACCCCGTCGAAATGGTCAACGACTACCTCCAGCGCTTCGGCAAGTCGGTGGGGGTCGAGCTCGATCCCCTCGATCCGGACGGATACACCGATGTGCGCCGGGGCTCGGCGACGGTGGGGATCAACGTGCTGGGCGAGCACGGCATCCTCCTCTTTCTGTCGCGGATCATGGCAGTGCCGCGCGAAGGTCGTGAAGGGCTCTACCGGCGCTTGCTCGAGCTGAACTTCTTGGTGACGAGCGATGCCTCGTTCGCCATCGACAAGGACAAGGACGCCATCTACCTACGCGCGCTGCGGCGCCTCTCGGGCCTCGACTACGAGGAGTTCGAGGATCTCCTTCACACCATGGCGAGTGTCGCGGACGAGTGGGATGACCGGCTCGCGCAGATGTTCCAAGCCGATCGCTGATCCGAGTGTCGAGTGCTCGCGATCGTTCTGCGGCTTGGCCCAAGCTCGGCGCGGATGTTAGCCTCAGATGCCGCTGGTAGCCTCAGCCGCACGGAGTTCGAATGACCACCGCAGAGACGAAGTCGGCCTCAGCCGAACCGACGAAGTCGACGGCTTCGGGGGCGAGCCCATCGTCCAACACCGACGACGAGGAATGGTCGGCGGGAACGGACTTCGACAAGCTCGAGAAAGAAGCCTCGAAGATCTTCGCACTCTGGGAGCTCGCGGGCTCCGATGTCGCTCCGCCGGATGTCGCTCCGCCGGATGTCGCTCCGCCGGATGTCGCTCCGCCGGATGTCGCTCCGCCGGATGTCGCTCCGTTGGATGTCGCTCCGCCGGATGTCGCTCCGCCGGATGTCGCGCGGCCTCATGTCCCCGCGCCCGATGGGCCCGCGGCTCAGCCCGCCGCTGAGACCGCCCCCACTGAGACTGGCCCCGCTGTGACGAGTGCGCCTCAGCCCGCTCCAGCTGCGAGCGCAGACGCAGAGGCTTGGTCCGCGGGCGATCCGTCCCTCTCGACGCAGCCGGACCCGCTCCCTGCGGTCGCGCTGCCTGCGATGCCCGAGGCCGCGCCGCTCGCCGGTGGTGCCGAAGAGAAGAAGCCCGCGCAGAAGGGCCGCGCGCCGAACAAGACCCTCCCCGCCGGGAGCCTCGCGGTCCCGCCGCCTACGGCTCCGGTCGCGGTGGTCGCGGCTCCGGTCGCGGTGGTCGCGGGCCCCGTCGTCGAGGCGCCTGTCGCCACTTCGATCGCCACCGGGTCGATCGCCGATCCTGCACCCGTCACTCCCGCGGCCGCAGACCCCACGGGGTGGACCGCGGCGGCGGCCCCGGCCGAGGTCCCTGCGCGCAGCTCGACCCCAGAGGTCCCGCTCGACTCGATCATCATCGCGCCCGATCTGCGCGACTCCTTCACCGCCATGAGCGTCACCGCGATCGACGCCAAGCCGCTCCGCATCAGCCAAACGCCTGACACGGTCATCGACGCTAAGCCGCTGCCCAAGCACGAGCCGGTTCGAGCACGGACCGTCGTCGATCCCGAGCCGGCGATGGGGCTGCCGACCCGGAGCAACGCGCCCGTGTTCATCGCGCTAGGAGCGGGGCTGGTCCTCCTGCTTGCCGTCGGGGGCTATTACGTCTTCGGTCGCGGGGACGCGCCGGTCGCCATGGCCCCGGTGACTCCGCCGGTAGGGGCACTGGTCGCGCCCGTCGCGCCGCTGCCGGTCGTGGCCGCTCCACCAGTCGCGGTGCCCCCGACGTTGGTCCCGCCCCAGCCGCTCGCCGTCGAAGCGCCGGTGGTCGAAGCGCCAGCGGTGATCGAAGCCCCTGCAGTGCTCGAAGCGCCAGCAGCGGTGCTCGAAGCGGTGGTGGCGCCACCTGCTCCAGCGACCCGCGTCCTTCGGGTGCGCGTCGAGCCGAGCGGCGCGTCGGTGACCGTCGATGGCCAGCCGATCGCGGTCCCCTACGAGATGCCTCTCCTCGAAGGCTCCGACCACGTCGTGGTGGCCAGCCTCGATGGCTACGGGACCGAGACCGAGCGGGTCTCACTGCGCCGCGACGCCACCGTCTCCATGCGCCTCGACCGGATCCGCGAACGCGCGAGCAGCTCGAGCGGGAGCACCCCGCGGATCGGCAGCCGTATCCGGCGTGGCGGCTCCGGCAGCGGCGGCTCCGCCAGCGGCGGCTCGAGCGTCAGCGGTTCGGGAAGCGGCACCAGCAGCGGCTCGGGCACGTTCGTGACCGAGTCGCCTTACTGACGGTTCGGCGTGGTCGTTCGGCTCGGCCGCGAGCTCTCGTTTCCGCATCCCAGCCGGGCATCGCGCGAGGGTGTCGTCGCGGTGGGCGGGGACCTCTCCCCCGAGCGGCTCGTGCTGGCCTACGCCCAAGGGATTTTCCCGTGGCCCAGTGAGGGCCTACCGCTCCTCTGGTTCTCGCCCGATCCTCGCTTCGTCCTTCCGCTCGGCGAGCTCCACATCCCGCGCTCGCTGCAGAAGCGAATCCGCAGAGGGGATCTCGAGGTGCGCGCGGACACCGCGTTCGAGCAAGTGATCCGGGCCTGCCAGCAGACGCCACGCACGAACCAAGGCGGGACGTGGATCACCGACGAGATGCTCGAGGGCTACGTTCGCCTCTTCGAGCTGGGCTTAGCACACAGCATCGAGTCTTGGCGGGGTGAGGAGCTGGTCGGCGGCCTCTACGGCGTGTCGCTCGGCGGCGCGTTCTTCGGCGAGAGCATGTACGCCCTCGTGCCCGACGCCTCGAAGGTCGCGTTCGCACGCTTCGCGGCGCAGTCGGTGCAGTGGGGCTTTCGCTTCATCGACTGCCAGGTCCACACCGAGCACCTCGAGCGCTTCGGCGCGAGAGAGCTGCCGCGCCGGGTGTTCTTGGAGATGCTCGCCGAGGCGCTAGAGGACGAGACGAGGCGAGGCCCTTGGCACCTCGATCCGCTCGCGATCTAGCGCCTCCGAACGCGAGCATTGTCGAAGAGCCGCTGGGTCTGCGACACTACCGCCCCCATGGCCCACGCTCACCCTCGTAACCCCGGCACCACGCTCGACCTCGATCATGTGAGTGGTGTCCACGTCAACCGCAGCGCGGTCGAGCGGCGCGCCGCCACCATCGGGCCCCGGCGTAGCGTGAAGAAGGAGTGGCAGCTCGCCTGGCTGCTCAAGGCCATCACGTTGATCGATCTGACCACGCTCGCGGGCGACGACACCCCAGGCAACGTCAAGCGCCTCTGCGCCAAGGCCAAGCAGCCGGTGCGGCGTGATCTGCTCGAGCAGCTCGGCGCAGACGAGCTGCCCATCCACACCGCAGCCGTCTGCGTCTACCACGACCTGGTGAAGACCGCGGTGCACGAACTCGACGGCACCAGGATCCCCGTGGCCGCCGTCTCCACCGGCTTCCCGGCTGGCTTGGTTCCGTTGGACACGCGCCTCGAAGAGATCCGTCGCTCGGTGAAGGACGGCGCCAAAGAGATCGACATCGTCATCCACCGCGCCCAAGTCCTCACCAACGACTGGAAGGCGCTCTACGACGAGCTCCGCGCGATGCGCGAGGCCTGCGGCGAGGCCCACATGAAGGCCATCCTCGCGACGGGCGAGCTGGGCACGCTCCGCAACGTCGCCAAGGCCAGCTGGGTCGCGATGATGGCGGGCTCCGACTTCATCAAGACCTCGACGGGCAAGGAGTCGGTGAACGCGACGCTGCCCTTCACGCTGGTGATGGTCCGCGCCATCCGGGAGTACCGCGACCTCACCGGCCACATCGTCGGCTACAAGCCGGCGGGCGGGATCCGCACCGCGAAACAGGCGATCGAGTACCTCGCGCTGATGAAAGACGAGCTAGGCCGCGAGTGGCTCGAGCCCGAGCTCTTTCGGTTCGGCGCCAGCGCGCTGTTGAGTGACATCGAGCGTCAGCTCGAGTTCCATGTGACCGGCCGCTACTCCGCCTACAACCGCCACCCGATGGCCTGATGCGCGCGTGACGCCCCGTCGCGCTCAGGCTTTCGCCGTGGCGTTCGCCGCGAGGATCTCGGGGACGAGCACCTTCTCGCCGTCCTTGTCCTGAACGTCGAAGCGCACCGTGCCGCCCTCTTTCAGGCCTCCGAAGAGCACCAGCTCGGCGAGCGGACGCTTCATGTGCTGCTCGACCGCGCGGGCCATCGGACGCGCGCCGAACTTGGCGTCGTAGCCCTTCTCCGCGAGCCACTCGCGGGCCGCCGGGGTGATCTCGACTTTCACCTTCCGCTCGACGAGCTGCTCGCCGAGGAGCGCGACCTCCTTGTCGACCACCTTGAGGATCACGCTCGGCGGTAGACCCGAGAACATCACGACCGCATCCAGCCGGTTGCGCAGCTCGGGCGAGAAGAGCTTCTCGATCGCGGTCTTGGCCTTGCTCGCGTCTGCGCTCTGATCGCCTCCGCCGAAGCCCACCGAGCGGGAGCTCATCTCACGGGCGCCCGCGTTGGTCGTCATGATGATCACGACGTTGCGGAAGTCGGCCTTGCGCCCGTTGTTGTCGGTGAGCGTCGCGTGGTCCATCACCTGAAGAAGCACGTTGAAGAGATCGGGGTGGGCCTTCTCGATCTCGTCGAGCAAGAGCACCGCATGCGGGTTCTTGCGGATGGCGTCCGTGAGCAGCCCGCCCTGATCGAAGCCCACGTAGCCGGGAGGGGCGCCTATCAGCCGCGAGACCGTGTGGCGCTCTTGGTACTCGCTCATGTCGAAGCGGATGAGCTCGATGCCCATCACCTTGCTGAGCTGACGCGCCAGCTCGGTCTTGCCCACGCCCGTCGGTCCCACGAAGAGGAAGTTGCCGATCGGCTTGTCACCCGCGCGAAGCCCTGCGCGTGAGAGCTTGATGGCCGAGGTGATCTTGTCGATCGCGTCGTCCTGCCCGTAGATGGCGCTGCGGAGCTCGCCCTCCAGATCCTTGAGGCGAACGGTCTCGCCCGCCGACACGGTCTTCTCGGGGATCTTCGCCGTCGCAGCGATGACCTTCTCGACGTCGTGCAGCGTGACCTTGCCCGTGGGCTCGGCCTTCATCCGATCGCGCGCGCCGGCCTCGTCGATCACGTCGATGGCCTTGTCGGGCAGGAAGCGCTCATTCACGTACTTGGCCGAGAGACGCACGGCCGCGTCGAGGGTGCCCTCCTCGTACTTCACCCGATGGAAGTCCTCGTAGCGGCTCTTGAGGCCCTCGAGAATCCGGATCGAGTCCTCGAGCGAGGGCTCGCTCACGTCGATCTTCTGAAAGCGCCGACCGAGCGCGCGGTCCTGCTCGAAGCTCGACTTGTACTCTTGGTGGGTGGTGCTCCCGATGCAGCGGAGCTTCCCCGACGCGAGCGCGGGCTTGAGGATGTTGGACGCATCCATCGAGCCGCCCGATGTCGATCCTGCGCCGACGATGGTGTGGATCTCGTCGATGAAGAGGATGGCGTTGGGGTGCTCGTGGATCTTCTTGAGCACCGCCTTGAGCCGCTCCTCGAACTGTCCGCGGAACTTGGTGCCCGCGAGCACCGAGCCCATGTCGAGCGAGTAGATGGTGGCGCCATCCAGCACCTTCGGGACCTCACCGCGCACGATGCGCAGCGCCAGGCCCTCGGCGATCGCCGTCTTGCCTACGCCCGGGTCGCCCACGAATACGGGGTTGTTCTTCTTGCGGCGGCAGAGGATCTGGATCGTGCGCTCCACCTCGAGCTCGCGACCGATCAGGGGATCTATCTGCCCTTCGCCCGCCAGCTCGTTGAGGTTCTGGCAGTACTCCTTGAGGGGATCCTTCTTGGTCTCGCCCTCGCCCTCGCCGTCCTCATCCTCACCGAGGCCCATGTCGTCGTCGCCGCCCTCGGGCGCCACGCCGTGGCTCACGAAGCGCTTGAGATCGAACTGGGTCACGCCCTGCTGCGAGAGCAGGAAGGCCGCGTGCGAGTCGCGTTCGTAGAAGAGCTGCACGAGCACGTTGGTGCCGCTTATCTGCTTCATCTCCGAAGAGATCGCGTGGATCGCGGCGCGCTCGATCACCCGATCGACCGCCAGGGTGCGCTCGGGCTCGAGCTCGAGTTCGTCTTCCTCGTCGAGGTCGTCCTCGTCGCCCTCACCGGGCTTGGGCAGCGCGGTCATCTGCTCTTCGAAGAACGCTTCGAGGCGCTTCTTGATGGGCGCGGTCTTACCGCTACAGGCCTCGATCGCCTTCTTGACGTTTCCGTCCTCGAGCAAGGCGTAGAGCAGGTGCTCCAACGTCAGGTACTCGTGGCGCCGCTCGCGCGCGACTTCGTAGGCGCGCTGTAGAGCGTTCTGAAGGTCTTTGGCGATGATGGGGGTGGGCACGGTGTCTCTTCGTTCGGGCCGAGGGCCGGGTTCTGTGGCTGGCGGACGCACGGTCAAGCCTCGCGAGGCGCTGCCGCCAGCGGGCGCTACTTCTCGTCTTCTTCTTCGGGCTCCATCGTCATCTGCAGCGGGTACTCATTCTCGCGCGCCAAGCGCTCGACCACCGAGACCTTGGTCTCGGCGACCTCACGGGTGAAGATCCCCGCGACGCCGATCCCCGTGGTGTGGACGTGCAGCATGATCCGCATCGCGGCGGCTTCGCTGTGACGAAAGACGCCCATGAGCACCTCGACGACGAACTCGCGCGTCGTGTAGTCGTCGTTGTGCACCAGCACGCGGTAGAGGCGGGGACGCCGCGTCTTGATCTCGCTCTCGGTCTCGGTTGCGGTACCGCTCTGGTCCTCGAATCGTTTCGGCATCGGTCTTGGTGCAGCTCCTGAGAAGGGCGGAATTATGGGCGCCCGAGACCAGCATGGAAAGCCCCAGGACGAAATGCGCGTTGGACGCGCTCGCCCAGGCCCTCGATACCGAGCCCGCCGAGGGGCGGCTCGAGCGCGAGTGCCCCTGCTCGATGCACCACGACGACCTGAATGCGGTCGTGATCCAGCTCGATCCGCTCGACCTCCGACCAGCGCACCACGGTGTGCTCCTCGCCCTCGTCGAAGGACAGACCGTCTGCGGCCAGCGTGAGACGACGGGTCTTGCCGGACGTCACGCCCCGCTCCACCGCAGCGAAGCGCTTCCACCAGAAGTACGCGGCCGCGAACACGGCGAACACGACCACGAACGAGAGCGGCGCTGCGCGGCTCGCAGCCACCACCCACGCCGAGGCGATCACGCAGACCACCGCGGCGAGCAAGCGAAGCCGGCCCACCGGTCGCTCGGCCTCGGGCGCGTCCTCGAGCACCTCGAGCACCTCGCCGAGCTCGGGCATCGGGCTCAGTACGCGACCACGCGGGCGAAGTAGTCGCCGTTGGTGTCGTTCCACACCGTGATGGTGGTGTCCGTCACCTCGATCACCCGCGCGAGATCGCCCGCGGCGAGCGCAGGCGGCGCCTCGACATCCCCTCCCAGCGGGACCTCGCGGAAGGTGAGATAGACCATCACCACGCGCGGAATACGCCCCAGATCGTGCGCGACGCGGACCTGCACCTGCCCCGGGAATGGCAGCCACGACGCGCCGGCCCACGGCGCGCTCTCCCACACGCCCGAGAGCGGATCGAAGCTGGACTGCGCGAGCTCGGGGGCATCGCGGGGGAAGTCGAAGAGCGTGCCCGGCGGCGCGCGACCGCAGCCCGTGCCTGCCAGCGAGATGCTGAGGGTGGCGGCCAGCGCCAGCACGAGAGGAACGGAGAGGGAAATGGAGAGATGCCTCATGTGGCGGCGCCGAATGTGGCACGGAAGCGGGCCCTTCGCTTCGCGGGATCTTGCCAGGGACGCCCCGCGCGAGCCGCGTGCTCCAGCAGGGCCTCGCACAGCCCTGCTTCGGTGTAGGTCGCGGCCGTGACCTCGACATGGGCGCCCACTGCGATCGCGGCTTCGGTGGTGACGGGGCCGATCGAAGCGATGAGCACCGAAGCGAGCACGTTCACGTCGCCGCCCAGCGCATCGAGCACGCTGCGCAGGGTCGATGGCGCCGTCAGCGTGAGGACGTCGATGTCGCCGCCGCGGAGCAGCTCGGCTATCCGCGCTTGGTCCTCGGCGCGCGCGACGTTGCGGTAGGCCGTGACCACATCGACGTGTGCGCCCGCCGCACGGAGCCTATCGGGCAGCGCGTCGCGCGCGATCTCGGCGCGGGGGATCGCGATCTTCGCCCGCTCGATCCCATCGCCGAGCGCGGCAACGAGCACTTCGGCCGCGGCCTCACCACGGAACTCGTCGGGGATGGCGTCCGCGCGCACCCCCCGACGCTCGAGCGCCGCCGCCGTCGCGGTGCCGATGGCCAGGACCTTGGTCGTGCGGCCGAACGCGCGCGCGTCGAGCTGCTGACTCGCGAGCGCGCCGAAGAGCGCATCGACGCCGTTCGCGCTGGTGAACACCACCCAGTCGTAGCTATCGAGACTGCGCGCCAACATCGCGAGTGGCGCCGCGTCTTGGGGCGGCGCGATCGTGATCGCCGGTACGCAGATAGGCTCGGCGCCCGCATCTCGAAGCCGACGGGCGAGCCCTGCCGCTTGATGCGCGGGCCGGGTCACGAGGACCCGGGCCCCGAACAGCGGCCCTTTGTCGTACCAGCGGAGCTGCTCGCGCAGCGTCACCACCGCGCCCACGACGATCAGCGCCGGCGAGAGCAGCGACTCCGCGTCCGCCAGATCCGCGAGCGTCGCTACGGTCCCCACCAGCGTTCGCTGATCGGGGGTCGAGGCGCGCGACAAGATCGCGGCGGGTGTCTCGGGCGAGCGTCCATGCTCGATCAAGAGATCCATCAACGACCGCACCCGCCCCAGACCCATGAAGATCACCAGCGTCTCGGTCGCCGTCGCGAGCTTGGTCCAGTCGTGGCTCGATCGATCCTTGCTCGGCGACTCCGTCGCGGTGAGGTACGCGACACTCGATCCCAGCGTGCGGTGGGTCAGCGAGATCCCCGAGTAGGCCGTCGCAGCGAGTGGCGAAGGGACCCCGGGCACCACTTCGAATGGGATGCCCGCGGCCGCGAGCGCCTCCGCCTCTTCGGAGCCCCGTCCGAAGAGATAAGGGTCGCCGCCCTTGAGCCGCACGACGGTCTTGCCTGCGCGCGCGGCGGCGATCATCCGGTCGTTGATTTGCTGCTGGCGCTCGGCGTGCCGTCCCGCGCGCTTGCCGACGAACGCGTGCTCGGCGTTCGGCGCGTGCGCCAACAGCGAGGGGTGCACCAGCGCGTCGTAGAGGACCAGATCAGCCTCTGCGAGCCGTCGCGCGCCGCGCTCGGTGAGGAGCTCGGGATCGCCAGGACCGGCGCCCACCAGATACACACGCGCGACCATCGACGGCGGAGCTTAGTACAGCGACCCCCAAGTTCGCGCGTTGGCGACCCCATCAACGATCACGGCCGCCCCGAGCGTGTGCTCGGACGGCCGTGATCGAAGTGAACCCAGCATACGGCTGGGACCCCTAGCTCAGGGGTTGGGCGCTGCGGTCGAGGGGAACACGCCCGCCGTCTCGTTGAAGGTCAGGTTGTAGCTGGCCCAGGTGTCACCGAGCGCATAGCCACCGACGTAGATCTGGTACTCGCCAGGCGCGGCGTTCAGGATCTCGACCAGGGGATTGAGACCATTGGCGGGATCGCCTGAGTCGTCGTTGCAGGCGTAGGTGCCGTCGGGGCGACGCACCGCGAGCGTGGTGTCGTTGTCAGGGCCGGCATTGACCAGCACGCGGAGCATCGGGATCGCGGCGCCCACGGTGACGGTGTGCTGCGCCGACAGAGGAAAGTTGCCTATGCAGTCAGCGCTCATGGTCTCGCCGGGGGTAGGTCCACCCGCAGTGCCAGCTACCGGAGTGGCCATGAAGCCAGGGCCCGCGAGCGCGATCGGTGCGCCTGCGGCAGCGGGTGCGGCGACGGGTGCCGCCGCGGGAGCGACGGCCGGAGCCGCGGCAGGGTCCATCGGGGCGGCCGCAGCGGGGGCTTCTTCTTCGGTCGAGCCGCAGGCCATCGCGCAAGCGCAGCCCATCACGAGAATTGCAGAACGAATCGTCATATCGCTGATCTCCTTGATCACGCCCGTTGGCGCGTGTTGCGGCCGCCCTGAGCAACCACCGTGCCCTTCGAGGGTGCTCACGCCAGCCATTCCAGGTTGCTGCGGCCCCACGCAACGTTTGCCTCTTCGTGCGGGTCGGGCGCGATCGAAGCGACCCCACGCCGGTTGGGTCACGAGCGCGCAGGTGTAGCGGCGATGCCGCGTACGGACTCGTCACGATCTCCCTCCGTCGTGTTAGGGTCCCGGCCCATATGCGTTTGGGCTGCGCTCCCTCGGTTCGTGTCTTGGTTCGGTGTTGGTCGGCCATCGGCCTCGCGCTCGCTTTGGCGCTCGCGACGGGCCTCGCCCTCCCCTCCTATGGCGAAGCGCAGAGCAACCCACTCATCGAGCGCGGGGTCGGTGAGTTCGAGGACGTGCGCTTCGAGGAGGCGCTGCAGACCTTCTCCGCGGCGCTGGTCCGCTCGGGCAACACGACGACGGACCTCACCACCATCTACCGCTACCTCGCGCTCACCTACTTGGCCCTGGGCCGCCAAGAAGAAGCGACGGGCGCGTACCGCAGCCTATTGGGCATCCGGCCCGACTACGAGCCGGGCTCGGATGTCTCGCCTCGCTTTCGCGAGTTCTTCGCGGCTGTGCGGACGACGTGGGAAGCGGATGGTCGCCCTGGCCTCCCCGCGCCCGCGCCGGTGTCGATAGCGCACCGCTCGCCGCCCCAAGCTGATCGAGGCACCGAGGTCGAGCTCGAGGCCACGCTCGAGGATCCCGATCACCGCGTCGCCTCGCTGGTGCTCGCGTACCGCCAGGGGACCAACGCGGTCTTCACCCGCATCGACTGCAACCTCGCCGCGAACAGCACCTACGTCGCGACGATCCCCGCCGACGCGGTCGCACCTCCGTTGGTCGAGTACTACTTCGAGGCGATCGACGCGACCGGTCTTCCCGTCGCATCGCGCGGCGACGTCGCGGCGCCGCTGCGCATCGCGGTGCCTGCGCCCGGCGGCGACATCGCCGAAGAGCCCGGCTTCTGGGTCGCGATCGGCGGCGGTGTGTTGTTGGTCGCGGGCGCGATCATCTTGGGCGTCGTGCTCGGCAGCCAGGGCGGCACCCAAGAGGGCACTCTGGTCTTCACGATCGGCGACTGATATCGACGTAGGCGCGATGAATCGCGCCCCTACGATCTGCGGGCGGTGGTGCGATCGCCTGCAGACTCATTTCGCGAACACGAAGGTGGGACCGGGCTCGCTCGGCACCCACCCTGCCTCGCGCGCCGCAGCCATGAGAAGCGCCACGAGCCGCGGCGTTATCGGGCCAGGACTGCGGAGGGGCAGCGGCATCCAGAAGAACGTGTCGATCTCTCGAATCAACTTCACTTCGAGGCGTGAGCCCTTCCCATCCGCCCGACTCACGAACAGCGCGCTCTTGCCCGTCCGCGCTTCGGAGACGCCCCAGCGGTACTCGACGCCGTCGACGGTGATCTTCCTGGACTTGGTCCTCCGCAACATCGCGGCCGTGATCTAGCAAGGCGCACGAGGCCTAGCCATGGCTCGACGTGCACGCTAGCCCTGCGGCGATGAGCACTCCGACCGCCGAGCCGCGCTACCCCACCCTGCACGTTCGGGTGCCCGAAGAAGAGATGGACGAGGCCTCGGCCGAGCTCTTCGAGCTGGGGGCGACCGGTGTTGAAGAGCGCGACGCGACGACGCTCGACAAGAGCTTCGATGGCGGGACGGTGCTGGTCGCGCACTTCGACACCGAAGATCAGGCGCGCATCGCCAAAGGCGTGATCGCGTGGGCCAGCAAGCTGGTCGACATCGTGGGCGACGAGTGGCGGCACAAGTGGCGCGAGTACTTCAAGCCGTCGCGGGTCGGCGAGCGGATCGTGGTGCGGCCTCCGTGGGAGGAGGCGGTGACGGGGCCTGGAGACGTGGTGGTCGAGATCGATCCCGGCATCGCGTTCGGCACGGGCACCCACGAGTCCACGCGCCTCTCGCTCGCCGCGCTCGAGCAGGTGATCGCCGGCGGCGAGCGCATGCTCGACATCGGCACGGGCAGCGGGATCCTCGCTATCGCGGCGCGCAAGCTGGGCGCCAAGTCCGTACTCGCGATCGACATCGATCCCGAAGCCATCAAGGCGACCAAAGAGAACGCGCAGCGCAATCGCGTGCGCGGTATTGAGACCAGCACCCATCGCGTGGACCAGATACGCGAGGTCTTCCCTCTCGTGATGGCGAACGTCGAGAGCCGCGTCCTCATCCCTCACGCCGCCGAGATCGTTGCGCGCGTCGCCCCGGGTGGTCGGCTCCTACTCGCGGGACTCTTGATCATCGAGCTCGACGAGATCCGCGCGACCTACGAAGCGCAGGGCCTGCGCTTCGAGCGCTCCGCGACCGAGCGCGACTGGCTGCTGATGTCCTTTCTGGCCCCCGCCGCCGCGAAGAAGGCGACGAAGAAGGCCAGCGCGCGGCGTTGATGCGGCGGCTCGCGTTCACTGGGGCACTGGTCGCGGGCTTCCAAGTGGAGCTCGATTTGGACGCCGCGCGCCACGCCAAGGTGCTGCGCATGCGGGACGGCGATCGGGTCGAGCTCTTCGATGGTGAGGGCGCGCTCGCGAGCGGTGTCCTGGTGATCGCAGCCGGCGTGCCATCGGTGGAAGTCGAGCGCGTCGAGCGTGCAGCGCCGCCGCCCGATGTGGTGTTGGTGCAGGCGCTCGCCAAGGGCGACAAGCTCGATGGCGTCATCCGCATGGCGACGGAGATCGGCGTGCGCGCCATCTACCTGGTCGAGACCGAGCACACGGCGCTGCGGCCCGAGCCTCGTCGAATCGAGCGCTGGCACAGAGTCGCTCGGGAGGCTGCGCGCCAGAGCGAACAGCTCTGGACACCCACGATCGAAGGACCGCTCGCGCTCATGGAGGTGGCGCGTCGCGCGCCCGCGGAGGCTGATCGCCGAGTGCTGGCTGCGCGAGGCTCGACCTCGCTCGAGATGTACACGGACAAGGGGCGGCCGACGTGGCTGGTGATCGGGCCCGAGGGCGGCCTGAGCGCCGCCGAAGAGCAGTCGCTCATCGATGTGGGCTTCCGGCCCTGGACGCTCCCGACGGGGATCCTGCGCACCGAGACCGCGGCCCCCGTTGCGCTGGGCGCACTGCTCGCCAGCCGATCCCACACCCCATCGACGTAACCCTCAGGTCCGGGGGCCAACAGTCCCAGCACAATCACCCGAGATTGCTTCTGTTATTACATGACGAGATGGAGGCACGGCACTTGTTGTGGGAGGCGCACCGACCGTGACCCGCCGCAACCCATCCCTCAACGAGAGCTCCCCGTGGTGGCAGACGCCGCACACCGGCATCCCCCAAGACGAGCTTCCAGCGGCGCCTCGGCGCTCCCCGTCCATCGTGCCTCGGCCCGCCGAGCTCCGGCTCGACACGCCCACCGCCAAGCTCCACCGGCTCACTGGTGTGAAGATCGATGGCGCAAGGGCTACGGAGAGGAGCCGCTCGGCATCGGCGACGTGAAGCACCCCTCGCTCGTTCCGTAAGATCGCCCAAGGGTCCCTCCCGACCGGAGAGTCGTACGTCATCATGGAGCGGGTCCCGGGAAAGACGCCGAAGCGACGCTTGGAGATGAGCTGTGCGTTGCCGCCTCAGCAAAGCGGTCGTCGCCCCAACGCTCAGGCCTTGCACGCCCTTCACCGCGACGGTGTTCAGCACAAATGGGTGCGCCCCGATCAGGTGTTCTCCACCCGCGCGCCGTTCCTCAGCACCGTCAGCCATCGAATCCTCTCCGTGCAGGTCAGCGTGCGATCGCGTGCTGCTTGAGTCTCGATCCGGACGAGCGCCCCGACACACCCGTAGCCGCCGTCCGCTGCCCAGAGAATCACAGGAGCCCGGGGTCAGACCAAACCAGAGATGTGCTGACTTCGAGGGGTCAAGAGCAAGTGCTCGGCCCGGCTCGGCGGATTCGGGGTGTGGTCATTCAAGTCCTCGCCCGCCCGTCGCGGCTCGACGACCGCGGTGTGCTCGAGCCCCTCGATGTCCTTCTCGCAGGCGACCAGCACCGGCAGGCGGGCTATCCCCACCAGGCGCTCGGCCACCGATCCGTTGACCAGCTTCGCGATGCCGCCGCGCTGGTGCGTCCCCACCACGATGAGCTCGGCGTCGACGTCGACCGCGACCTGATGGATTGCCTCGGCGGGCTCCCCTCGGCGGACGTGAAAGACGGCCTGCTGGCTCCACTCTCCATCGCGGGTGCCGTCGTGCTTGGCGATCCGCTGCGCGTGATCGAGCACGTAGGTTCGGACCGCCGCGTACGCAGCCTCGATCCGATCGTTCTCCCGGCTCAGGTGTGCGCCGAGACGCGCTTCCCCCGCGGGCAGAACGTGCACCACATGGAGCACGTCCACGTGGACGCGACGGGAGAGCTCTAGCGCCTTGCGCAGGGCCACCTCGGAGGCGTCGCTGAAATCGATTCCGACCACGATCGGATAGGCATGGCTCATGGGGGCTCCTTCGTACTCACGTGTCGCCCGAGACCGGGCGTGTCGCTGAGAGCAAGGCGAGTGCCGCACCACTTCCTCGCGACTCGGTGCGCTTGCCCCGAATGCATCGGGGCGCAGGAGCCCAGCCGTGGGCCGATGTGCCCCACCTCTCCGTTGCGACGCTCCTCGTCCCGTTGGCGACACGGCTCACGACCTGTCGAGGATTGCCCTCGGGGGACCGCGTGCCATTCTCGCGCGCCTATGTCGCGCATTTACCGAGCCCTCCCTCCCTCCGGCACCAAGATCGGCCTCGCCTTCTCCGGCGGCCTCGACACCCGCGCCGCCGTCGCGTGGATGTCCCGCCAAGGCGTCGATGTGTACTGCTACACGGCGGACCTCGCGCAGCCCGACGAGAAGGACCCGAACGAGATCCCTCCGATCGCGATGGAGCACGGCGCAAAAGCTGCGCGCTTGGTCGACTGCCGCGAAGCGATGGTGCGCGAGGGCCTGCTCGCGATCCAATGCGGCGCGTTCCACCTCTCGGTCGGCGGCAAGAAGTACTTCAACACCACGCCGCTCGGTCGCGCGGTGACGACGACCGCGATCGTGCGCGCGATGAAAGAAGACGACGTCCACGTCTTCGGCGACGGCTCGACCCACAAGGGCAACGACATCCAGCGCTTCTACCGCTACGGGATCCTCGTCGACCCGACGCTCAAGATCTACAAGCCCTGGCTCGATCCCAAGTTCGTCGAGTCGTTCGGCGGCCGAACCGAGATGAGCGAGTACCTCGTGAAGGTCGGACTGCCCTACAAAATGGGCACCGAGAAGGCCTACTCGACCGACGCGAACGTGCTCGGCGCGACGCACGAGGCCAAGGATCTCGAGCAGCTCGATCGGGGCATGCACATCGTCGCGCCGATCATGGGCGTCGCGCACTGGAAGTCGGACTTTGAGGTGAAGGCCGAGAAGGTCACCGTCGAGTTCGAGGCCGGCGTGCCCGTGAAGCTCAACGGCAAGTCGTTCGCCGGCATCCTGCCGATGTTCCTCGAGGCCAACATCATCGGGGGACGTCACGGCCTGGGCATGAGTGACCAGCTCGAGAACCGGGTGATCGACGCCAAGAGCCGCGGCATCTACGAGGCGCCGGGCATGGCCCTCTTGCACATCGCGTATGAGCGGTTGCTCTCGGCCATCCACAACGAGTCGACCACCGATCTCTACATGACGATGGGGCGGCGCCTCGGACGCCTCCTCTACGAGGGCAAGTGGTTCGACCCCGAGGGCATGATGCTCAAGGACGCGCTGACCCGCTGGGTCGCGCCTTCCATCTCGGGCAAGGTCACGATGGAGTTGCGCCGCGGCGACGACTACACCCTGATGGAGACGCATGCGCCGTACATGGCGTACGCGCCCGACAAGCTCTCGATGGAGAAGGTCGAGAGCGCGTTCAGCCCCGAGGATCGGATAGGGGCGCTGGAGATGCAGACGCTCGCGGTGAACGACAACCGCGCGCTGCTCCTGCACCACCTCGACAGCGTCAAGCGCCTCACCGGCGGCGCGGTCACCAACCTCTTGCCGATCGGAGACGACGAATGAGCCTGCAGGAGAAGATCGAGGCCGCGTTCGCCGACCGCGAGTTGCTGAAGGACGAAGGCCATCGCGACGCGGTGCTCGAGGCGCTCGCCCAGCTCGATGGCGGGCTCATCCGGGTGGCGAGCCAAGAGCCCGACGGTAGCTGGACGGTGCACGCGTGGGTGAAGCAGGCGATCCTGCTCTACTTCGCGGTGCGCGCGATGGAGCGGATCGAAGTGGGTCCCTTCGAGTTCCACGACAAGATCCCCCTCAAGAAGAACCTCGATGCTGCGGGCGTGCGCGTCGTGCCCCCGGGCGTCGCTCGCTACGGATCGTTCTTGGAGAAAGGCGTCATCTTGATGCCAGGCTACGTGAACCTCGGCGCCTATGTCGGCGCGGGCACGATGGTCGACACCTGGGCCACCGTCGGCTCGTGCGCCCAGATCGGACGCGACGTCCACCTGTCGGGCGGCGTCGGCATCGGCGGCGTGCTCGAGCCGCCGGGCGCGCAGCCCGTGATCATCGAGGACGGCTGCTTCGTCGGCTCGCGCGCCATCGTGGTCGAAGGCGTGCGCGTCGAGCGCGAGGCCGTGATCGGCGCGAACGTCGTCCTCACCAGCTCGACGCCGATCATCGATGTGACGGGCCCCGAGCCCGTCGAGCTGCGGGGTCGGGTGCCCGCGCGCTCGGTGGTGATCCCCGGCACACGGAACAAGACATTCCCGGCGGGTGAGTTCGGCGTGCCCTGCGCGCTCATCATCGGTCAGCGCAAAGAGAGCACCGACAAGAAGGTGTCGCTGAATGGCGCGTTGAGAGACTTCGGCGTCGCCGTCTGACCGCGCGCCATCGCGCGAGTCACCCATCCCCGTCACAGAGCGACGGTTCGCGGCCACCTGGCGAGCAGGCCAAGCTCGGCCTGTCTCGCCTCGTCGGAGTTGCCATGCGCCCCACCCTCGCTCTCGCCGCACTGATCGCGTTCATCGCCTTCCCCGTGGGCGTGCGCGCTGACCGGCCGGCCGAGGCCGAGGCCGAGTTGATCGAGCCCTTCGCGGACGACAGCCCCGGGACGGGCGCCAGAAGTTCGCGCGCTGCGGGCGGGCGTGTAGCGGGCGGATATGCCGGCGTCCGAGCGCGCCGCGTCCCGGACCCGATCCCCGGCCTCACCCGGGACGAGCTGCGCCTCGCGCTCGAGCGCGCACGCCTCGAGATGCAGGCGTGTGCGGACGGAGCTGGCCTTCGGGGCGCGAACATCACCGCACGCATCAGCCGCGACGCGGCCCTGCGGCTGACGGTCCGCGGGCGCCCGCGCGACACCGGCGCAGAGATGTGCATCGACACCGCGGCCCGGAGACACGTCACCCCCCTGCTCTCTCGCCCCATCACCCGCGCGTTGAGCGCGACGGTCCGACTCGGTGCAAGCGGCCCTCGTCCCCCGAGCCCGCCGCCGCCGCGTCCCCCGGTGGGTGTAGACGAGCGGGAGATCCACGATCGCATCGACGCCTCGAGCGGATCCCTTCGACGATGTCTGGACGAGGCCTACCCCGGACTGACCGGCACGGTCACCCTCCGCGTCGCAGCCCACCGTGATGGCACCATGACGCTCGAGAGCGCCTCGCTTCCGCCCGGCGTCGCCGCGGGGCCGATGCTGGTCTGCCTTCAGTCCGAGGTCTCGCGCCTACACGTCACGGCGGGTGCAGAGCGCCGCGCGACCCACGACCTTCACTTGGGCCGCTGACTCGCTCAGAACCCGGCTCTCCGACTCCGCGTCAGAACCGAGCTCAGAAACCGAGATCAGAAATCCAAGTCGCGAATGATCAAACCGCGGCGCAGACGCCCGCGCTCGCCGCTCCGCTCAGCGCCCGTCTCACGACGCTCGGCGGCCCGGCGACGCGGTCGCACCCCGACGGCCTCGCTCGCCTCGACCGCATGGCTTTCGGGGCGCTCACGCGGCGCCACGAGACCCGCATCCGGCGGTGTGCTCGGGACGCTGACCGGGGTGTGGAAGTCGAGGGGACGGTCGCCGGGATCGTGGGCTGTCCCTACCGCTGGCGTCGCGGCAGGGACACTCGCGGGCTCCGGCGCCGCGCTCCCGAGCACGACGGCCAGCCCTACGCCGGATACCATCACGAACACGGCAGCCGCGGTCTTAGGAGTGCGCCACCAGCGCCGCTCCGTGCGCAGGTAGGGCAGTGACGGCGCGCCGCTGGACACGCCCGGTTCCGTCGCGCGTCGTCCCAGGTTGGCGTCCGACGCGCGGATCGAACGGTCGGAGTCGCGGCGCGCTCGCGCGTCTCGCGGCAGCACGATCGAGCCGTCGGTCATCTCCGCGACCGCTCCGCCCATCGCCCCCAGCAGCTCACGCCGCAGGGCCCGCGCGCTCGACGGACGCTCCCTGCGATCGGACGAGAGCGCACGCTCGACCACGGCGGCGAGCGCAGGTAGGTCGGGGCGCAAGCGCTCCAGAGGCAAGTGCGTGCCCGCGAAGATCTTGAAGAGGACCCCGCCCGGGTTCGCATCCGCGTAGGGCAGCTGTCCCCACGAGAGCAGCTCGTAGAGGATCACGCCCATCGCGTACACGTCCGCGCGCTCGTCTATGTCGACTTGCCCCTGGGCCTGTTCGAACGACATGTACTCGGGGGTGCCGATGATGAGCTGCTGGTCGGTGCCGAAGCGCCCACGGCGCATGGCCGACTCCGGATCGACCGAGAACGAGATCCCAAAATCCAAGAGCCGAGCGAAGTGACTCCCGTCCTCGAGCTGGGTCACGAAGATGTTCGCGGGCTTCAGGTCCCGATGAATGATCCCCGCGCGGTGCACCGCATCCAGCCCCGAGAGCACCTGCGCCACGATGCTCACCTGGGCTTCGAGCGAGAGGGTGCCCGACTCGATGTAGTCGCTGAGGCTCCGCCCTTCGAGAAACTCCATCACCATGAACGGCTGCGCGTCGTCCGTCGTGCCGAAGTCGAGGATGCTCACCACGTTGGGATGCCGCGCCGAAGCCGCGAGCCGCGCCTCACGGAGGAAACGCTCGGCGAGGAGCGGCTCGCCCGAGCGATGCATGAGCTTCACCGCGACCGGGCTCCCCAGCACCAAGTGACGCGCTCGGTAGACCGTGCCCATTCCCCCGGTACCGATGACCTCCTCGAGGAGGTACTTGCCGGCGAGGACGGTCGAGTCGTCGTGTGGATTGGCGTTCATGGTGATGGGGGCGCGCGAACTCAATCAAGCCCCGAGCCCCCCGGCGACGAGCGCCCAAGCGAACGACAAACCGCCCGAGAGGCGCGAGGATGACACCCTTTTCGGGCGGAAGGGAGCCACCATGGTCGATTGTGCTGGACGCCCGCCACCGGCCAAAAAATCGCATCTTTGCCCCACCTGCGGTGCCCGTTCGCACCGGCTGCTGCGGCGCCGCAGAACGGGGTCACCGCGTCAGAGGGCGAGGGCCTTGAGGCGCTTCACCGGCGAGCGCTGCTCGTTCGTCATCGGATGGGCGCGGAGATCGACACCGAGCGCGAGACGATCGGCGCGATTGAAGTCGATGTAGCGGAGCGCGGCTGCATATCCAGGATCACCGTAGCGGTTGCCCTCGATCACCCGCACGACCTCGGCCTCGGCGTCGAACCAAGTACCCCGCTTGGGGAGCTGGAACGTGAGGAGCACCCGCTGGCCCACCGTCGCCTCGGCATCGCATGCGAGCAAACAGCCTTCTGCGGACGCGTCGAGGATGCGCTCGCCGAGCAGCGTGAAGCGGCGCGCGTCGACGGCCTGACCGCGCGCGTGCACGGCATGACGGGTGGTGCGGCGAACCTTCAGGTGCAGCATGGGGACCTCTCGCTCGTGGATGTGGGTGACGAGCCCACATCCTACGAGCGAGAGCCCGCACCGCGAAGAAAGTGACGAGGGCTACGCGGCGCGTTCGCCTTCCAGGACGATCGGGAGCGGCTCTGCCACGACCTCGCTCGAGCTCGCGAGGCGCTCACGCGCTTGCGCGGACAGCGTCTGCCATGGGCCGTAGAGCAGCCGCGCCCATGACAGGACCGCGAGCAGCGTGATCTCGCAAAGCAGCCCGACCCAGCCACCGAATGCGCCGTAGCCCAGCACGCTGCCGAGTAGCCACGCCATGGGCGGCGTGAAGACCCACGCGCAGAGAACCCCCATGCGCGCGGGCACCACGACATCGCCGGCGCCTCGAAGCACCGCGCGCGCGACCGTCGCCGCACCGTCCGCTATCTGAAAGCACGCCGCGACATAGAGCAGGTGCACCGCCGTCACGGCGAGCACCCCCTCCGAGGTGAAGAAGCCCGCGATGTCGGTCGCGAAGAGTGGCATCGCCAGCGTCCACAGCCCTGAGTACGTCACCGAGAGCAAGAGCGCCGTGCGCGCGATGCGAGGGACCAAGTCATCGCGGTTCGCCCCTACCGCCTGCCCGGCCATCACCGCGCCCGCTTCGGCGAACGCGACGGTGGGCAGGAAGGAGAAATGGATCACCTGAATGGCTATCTGATGCGCGGCCAACTCCTGCTCTCCGATCCCCGAGATGATGATCGTGAGGAGCGCGAAGCTCCCCATCTCGAGCAGGAACTGCACGCCCGTCGGCGCGCCCGTCGCCCAGAGCGCCCGGAGATCCCGCAGCGCTACCGAGCGCCACCACGCGCGCAGCGGACCGTACGATTCATTGCGGTACGCGAGCGCCACCACGACGAGCTCACCGCTGTGCCCGATGAGCGTCGCCAACGCGCTGCCGCCGACACCCCAGCCGAGCACCATCACCATCCACCAGTTGAAGACGATGTTCAGCGCGTTGCCCGCTAGCCCAGCCATCATGGGAGAGCGGCTGTCGCCGAGGCCGTAGCGATGCTCGCGCAGCGCCACGAACATCAGCACGACGGGCGCGCCGCCCACCCGGATCTCGAGGTACTGGCGCGCGGCGAGGCCCGCCGCCTCGGTCTCCGCGAGGTACGGCAAGAGCATCGCCACGCCCTGCCCCATGGCGATGGTCACCACGCCGAGCAGCAGGGCCGCCGTGAGTCCCGCACCGAGATGCGCGCCCACCTCGCCCGGCCTCCCCGCGCCCATCGCCTGCGAGACCAGCGTCTTGGTGCCGCGGAGCAAGCCGAACGAGAAGCAATAGAGAGCGAACGTGGACGTCGCGGCCAAGCCGACGCCCGCGAGCGCCGATGTGCCGAGGCTGGACACGAAGAGCGTGTCCACCAGGGTCATCACCCCGAAGCTCAGCATCGAGATGGTGATGGGCCAGGCGAGCCGGAGCAGCTCGCGCGCAGGTTGTTGGGACCAAGAGAGATTCGAGACGAGGGGAGCCATGGGACACCGGGCCGCGCCCGCGCGGATGCGGGCGAAAGACATGAGGAGCTGCGGGTGCAGAGGGCGCGAGGGCGAGAGCCCATCAGCGCGGGGGTAGGATCCATGCGAACTCGAACCGGGTGCGATGCGCACGGCGGTCGAGTCCACGAAGGACCGATGTCCAAGAAGGACTGGTGGAGATCACCCGACGGGCTCGAGCTCGCGACTAGCGCGTGCTCGGGGCCCGATCATCGAGTGCCGTCAGTGCGCCCGACAGCGCTTAGTGCGCTCGATCGGGAGGGCGGTGGCGGTCCACATAGCGTTCGCGCTTACACGTGACATGGGATTCATCGGCACCTCCTGGGCGCCAGAGCTAGCACGCCGAAAGCAACGCGCTAGGGAGCCGGCCGAATGCAACCCTGCCCTCGTGGGTTGGGGCGGCCATGCCAGGGTTGATTCGACGACGGCGCCGCGTACTCTTGGCCTCGATGACGAGAGCGCTCGGGACACGGATACTGGTGGGGATCTCGGGGCTCGCGCTGCTGTGGTGGGCGTCCCCCGCGGGCGCGCAGGACCTGACCGATCGAGCGATTGAGCGCTGTGTGCAGGCGGCGGTTCGGCTCGAGGTCGATGTGGGCCGCAGCGGGACCTCTACCGGCTCCGGCAGCATGATCGACGCGCGGGGCTACATCCTCACCAACTTCCACGTGGTGGGGTTCTCTCGGCACGAAGCCGGGGCGGGCGCGCCCGGGACGCTCTACGGCGATGGCGCGCACGTCCGGGTCGCGACCGTGAGCAGCGCGCGCGACAGCGCCCGAGCGCAGTACCTCGGTCGCGTAGTGCGAGGCGACATCCGTCTGGACATGGCGATCGTCCGCATCGTGTCCATGGCCGATGGCTCGCCGCTCCCCGATGGCACGGTGTTCCCCACCATCGAACTGACCGACACCACAGCCATCAACCCAGGAGCCGCGGTATGGGCGTTCGGGTTCCCGATGGGCGTCCGCACCATCAACGTCACCAGCGGCAACATCTCCGGCTTCGAGATGAACACCGACAGCGCCGTCGCGTGGATCCGCACGGACGTCGAATTCAACCCGGGCAACTCGGGCGGGATGCTGGTCGATCGCCAGGGGCGGTTGATCGCGGTGCCTACCGCGGTCGTGTCGGGCGACGACACGCTCGAGCCCATCGAGCTCGCGCGCCCCGTAGAGCGGATGCCTGCCGCGTGGCGCACCGCGCTCGCATCGGCTGTCCCCATCGACGATGTGATGATCAGCGGGGTCACCGAGCTGACCACCGCGGCGGCGCTGACCGACCAAGCCGTCGGCGACACCAGCGGGATGGGACGCGAGGAGATCCACTACTACGCGCTGCCCACCTCGGCCGCGACGGGCATGGTCACGATCACCACCACGCCCCCGATGCCCGTAGCGTTGATCAACGCGAGCGGGATGGTGATCCGTGAGGGCCGCGGCACGCTGATGATCGGCCCCGGTGAGGCCACCGGCGCGGTGGTGGCGTTGCTGCTCGAGCGCACCGATGACGGGGCGGCTACAGCGGTCTCGCTTCGCACCGAGGTCACCGCTCGACCCGTCGCCACCGCCCCCGCTTCCGGGGGATATCCCAGCGCGGGCTACCCCGGTGCTGGCTACCCCACCTACCCGCCGGGCTACGCGGGAGGCCCCGCGGGATCGGGGGCCGGGTCCGCCTCGGCAGGCGCCGTCGTCATCCGCGGCCGACTGGTCGACGAGCGAACGGGAGCGCCCGTCGTCGGTGGGGTGGTCTACATCGCGCCGGCTGGGGTCGACTTGGTCTCGATGCTGGCGCTGTGGCAGAGCGGCCGCATCTCGGAGGCGCAGTTCCGCGCAGCGTTGGTTGGATACGCCATCACCGACGCGACGGGGGCCTATGCGATAACCAACCTCCCCCGCGGCCGATTCAGCGGCGTGAGCGCGGCGTCAGGATACGCGACGTCGACGCTGACCCTGACGATCACCCCCACCGATGCGACGGTCATCGACGTGACCCCGATCCGCATGCGGCGCTGACGCGCGCCATGGACATCGGGCGACCATTGACCTCAGCCAAGAGGTGCGGCTACATCGGAGCGCGATGAAGCGCGCCCTCTTTTCCAGTGATGAGATCGACCGCGCCATCGCCCGCATCGCGCTCGAGATCCTGGAGCGCACCAGGGCGCCGCGCGGCCTCGTCGGGATACGGCGGGGCGGCGGCCCGGTCGCCGAGCTGCTGGCCGAGGCGATGTCCAAGGCGGGCGCGACGACGCCTCTCGGGACCGTCGACATCGCGCTCTACCGCGACGACGCCGCGAGCGCGCCGCCCGATCCGAAGATCGGTCCGAGCCGGATCGACTTTCAGGTCGATGGCGCCGACGTGATCTTGGTGGACGATGTGCTGCAGACCGCGCGCACCGTTCGCGCTGCGATCGACGCGCTGCTGGACTGGGGGCGACCGCGTCGGATCTGGCTCGCGAGCCTGCTCGATCGCGGAGGACGCGAGCTGCCCATCGCGCCGGACTTCGTGGGACGCGCGATCGAGGTCAGCCCGAGCGAGCGGGTGGCACTGATCTGGACCGGCACCGAGCGCGGCGCGTGGGCGGAGACCAAGGGATGAGCGCGCGCTTTCAGCCGCGGCACCTGCTCGGCATCGAAGGCCTCGCACAGAGCGACGTGCTCGCCCTGCTCGATGGCGCCGAGGCGTTCTTCGAGGTCTCCAGGCGGCCCGTGCGCAAGGTCCCCACCCTGCGCGGCAAGACGATCATCAACGTCTTCTTCGAGGCCTCGACCCGCACCCGCACGTCCTTCGAGCTCGCGGGCAAGCGCTTGAGCGCCGACGTGGTGAACATCTCGGCGTCGACCTCGAGCGTGACCAAAGGCGAGACGCTGGCCGACACCATGGCGACGCTCGAGGCCATGCGCTCCGACGTGCTGGTGATCCGTCACCCCGCCTCGGGCGCCGCGCAGTACGTCGCCGAGAAGCTCGACGCGATGGCGCTCGCGCGGCCCTCGGGGCTGGACGCGTCGCGGGTGGTGAACGCGGGCGATGGCCTGCACGAACACCCGACCCAAGCGCTGCTCGACGCGTTCACCATGCGGCGCCACTTCGCGCGCACCCGGGGCGCCGCCGAGTCGGACGGTCCCGCGAGCTTCGAGGGCCTGACCGTCGCCATCTGTGGGGACGTGAGCCACTCGCGCGTCGCCCGCTCGAACGCGCACCTGCTCAATCTCTTCGGCTGCAAGGTCCGCTTCGCCGCGCCGCGAACGCTCCTGCCGGTGGATGTCGAGTCGCTCGGGGTGGAGGTCTTCGATCGGGTGGAGCCGGCGATCGAGGGCGCGGACGTCGTGATGATCTTGCGCATCCAGCGGGAGCGTATCGAGGGCGCGCTCCTTCCGAGCATGCGCGAGTACGCGCGCACCTTCGGCATCGGCGAGCGCACCATGCGCGCCGCCAAGCCCGACGCGCTGGTCATGCATCCCGGCCCGATGAACCGCGGCGTGGAGATCAGCGCCGATCTCGCCGATGGGAAGCAGAGCGCCGTGCTCGATCAGGTCGAGGCGGGCGTCGCGGTGCGCATGAGCGTTCTCTATCACCTCGCCGCCGATCCCGGATTGCCCCGCGAGGGGAGCACGTGAGCGCCGTACTGACGGGCCTCGATCGGCTGGCGATGGGCGATGAGGTGGTGGCCGGGGTGATCCGAGGACGTCGCGTCGGGGTGTTGGCGCACCCAGCGAGCGTCACCTCGCGCTTGGTCCACGCCCTCGCCGTGGTGCGCGCGGCGGGCGGTGAAGTGAAGGCGCTCTTTGGTCCCGAGCACGGCTTTGCGGGGACCGCGCAGGACATGATCGCCGTCAGGGGCGAGCGACGCGACGCGCTCGCGGTGCACACGCTTTACGGGAGTACGGAGGCCTCGCTCTCACCCACCGCGGAGTCCCTCGCTGGGCTGGACGCGGTCGTCATCGATCTGATGGACGTGGGCGCGCGCTACTACACGTTCGTGTGGACCGCGGCGCTGATGCTGCGCGCAGCCGCCAAGCTCGGTATCGAGACCATCGTCCTCGACAGGCCCAATCCGCTGGGTGGTGAGGTGATGGAAGGCGCGCCCCAGCGCGCGGGTCACCGTTCGTTCGTAGGGCTCTACGACGTGCCCGTCCGGCACGGGATGAGCCTCGGTGAGATCTGCCGGATGGTCGCCGCGCTCGAGTCGCTCGACGATCGCGCGCTCACCGTCGTGGCCATGCGGGGCTGGCGGCGGCGGATGCACTTCGGCGACACCGGTCTTCCGTGGGTGCTGCCGTCGCCGAACATGCCGACCGAGAGCACGGCGATCGTGTATCCGGGCGGGTGTCTCCTCGAGGGAACCGAGCTCAGCGAAGGGCGCGGGACGACGCGGCCGTTCGAGATCTTCGGGGCGCCGACGCTGGATGGCGACGCGCTCGCGGCGCGGGTTGGCCCGATCGAAGGCGCCACGCTGCGTCCGCTCTCGTTCGAGCCGACGTTCCACAAGCACGCGAAGCGGACCTGCGGCGGGGTTCAGGTCCACGTCACGGACGCGCGGGTGTTCCGCTCGTACGCCGCGTACGTTCGGATGATCGCGGCAGCACGCGATCTGATGCCTGACTTCGCCTGGCGGCACGATCCCTACGAGTTCGTCACCGATCGTCCCGCGTTCGATCTTCTCACGGGCGGCGACGAAGCGCGCACGGCGATCGACGCGCGTGATGGGGCGGCGCTCGAGGCGTCGATCACGCGTGATGCGAAAGCCGCGGCTGAGTTCGCGGTGACCCGCGCGCCGTGGCTCGTCTACCGCTGATCTTGCTCAGCCGATCGGCGGCTTGAGACGCTGGGTCGCCGCGAGCTCGTCGCCCTGCCCACGCGCGGGCGCAGCGTCTCTAGGATCGCCCATCTCTCCGCTGAACATCGCGTGGATGTTCGGGGCCTCGACCGCGACCCACGCGGCGGCCTCGACGAAGTCGAGCACCAGCGCGTCGCTGATGGTCGAGCCCGTCTCGATCATCTTCTTGCAGGCCTTGTGCAGGCGAACGTAGTCGTCGAGGCGCGTCTTGAACTCGCTCTCACTCAGCCGCGTGACCATGTGCTTGCCGAACTTCACGAAGGCGCCCGGGTCGCGCACGCCGAACTTCTGGTCGAAGCGCTCCACGTACATGGAGAACGCGCGCTCGTAGTCGATGTCGATGGGCGATGTCGAAGCAGAGGTACTGGCCACGGGGCCGACAGCCTACCAGAGCGAAGGCGATCCGGTGTCACTCTCGTGAAGCACCGCGCCCCCGATCATCAGAAGCCGCGGCGACATGCGGCCTAGCACGTAGGCGAATGCGTCCGGGGTGTCGGTCTCCCACATCGCGAGATCCGCGGGACCTCCCACCTGAACGCGTCCTCGGTCGAAGGCCCCCATCGCATCCGCGGCGTGCGAGGTGATCGACGCCAGCGCCTGATCGGGCGGCAGCCCCGCGTCGCGCACGGCGAGCGCCGCACACAACACGAGATCGAGGGTGGGGCTCGTCCCGGGGTTCGCATCGGTCGCGACCGCGACCCGCACGCCCGCCCGGACCATGCGCGCGGCATCCGGTGCCGTCTGCCTCAGCGTCCGCCAGGCGCCGGGCAACAACACGGCGCGCACGTCGCGTTCCGCCATCGCGTTCAGCCCCTGCTCGCTCACTTGCTCGAGGTGATCGCACGACCAGCCGCCCAGCTCGGCTATCAGCTGGGGTCCGCCGAGATCCT
>Ga0335397_10000108_pt1 | contig 90029 bp, 65 predicted proteins | sample MAT04_FD_205740 | JGI IMG/M metagenome (GOLD analysis project Ga0335397, IMG submission 205740) | Freshwater microbial communities from Lake Fryxell liftoff mats and glacier meltwater in Antarctica - MAT-04 (spades assembly) (version 2) ...
CGGGTCGCCTTGAGCAGGAAGAACGCGAACGGGAGCACGAACAGGCAAGCGATCGGCCGCAACCGCGGATCGGCGATCAGTTCACGCCGATTGCGGAGTGCCCACACGAACACCGCGAATGGCACGGTTCCCAGCAGCAGCATTTGCCCGCCCACGAACTCGCCGAACATCTTCAGGCCCGGGTCGGGGCTACTCATCGAATGCCCCCACTGATACCGGAGCGGGATGAAATCACGTTCGATGTTGTAAATCAGGATGGGCGATGCAAAGAGGAACGCGACGACGCCCTGAAGCGTATACCCGACGATCCAGCGCCGTGGATTCCCCGCAAGGAGGAAACTCGCGAACCCGGCGATCACGGCAAGGCCCGTCGTGTACTTCCCGAGCACGCCGCAACCCAGGATCACGCCGCCGAGCGCCCACATCGCGAAGTGCGAGCCACGGGGTTGTTCCCCGTGGTCTTCGATTCGCCCAGACCACGGGGATGAACCCCGTGGCACGCCGCTCGCGAGCCGCTGGTGCATCTCCACCAGCCACACCAGATAGAGCGCCCAGAACATCAGTAGCGGCGTGTCCGGGGTGACCATCACCGCGGTGAACGTGAGCATCGGCGAGAGGAACACGAACGGCAGCAAGTCGCGCGGCCTGGAAAGCCAGCCGATTACAAGCATGACCACGAACGCACTGAGCACGGCCGGGAGGCGGATGGCGACAATGCTATCGCCGAAGAGTTCGGTCGCGATGCGGATCATATACGCGACCATCGGCGGATGGTCGTAGTAACTGAATTGCAGATCGCGCGACCAGCACCAGTAGTAGAGTTCGTCGTCGAACGGCGGCACGACCGCAGCGAGCAGCAGATACACCGGTACGAGGCACAACGACCAACAGGCGAATCGCGGGAAACTCACGGCCACAATCTCCGAGAGGAGAGAAACCACCGTGGTATACACCGAACGAACACTTCGCTGCGAGACCGGTTTTTCGGCTACAATCCTGGGCAGGATTCAGGAATCAGGGTCCGGGAATCAGGAACAACCATGCTCGATGAATTCCTCGAAGCGAAAATCGTGGTCGATCTCATCAGCCCTTATGTGTGCCTCGGAAAACTTGCGCGCTACGACGATCACTACCTCGAGTTGCGAAACGCAGACTTCCACGACCTGCGTGACACCGAAACCACACGCGAACTTTACGTGGCAGAATCGGTGGCCACCGGCATCAAGCGCAACCGCAAACGTGTGCTGATCCGCCGCACTGAAGTCGTGGCGATCTCGAAAATCGAAGACGTGGTGGATGAGTGAACACGTAGGGAATGACTCTGTGGGGTATGACGAATGACCCACCAATGACGAAGGAAAGAGACAGAGCGGCCTGCTTTTCTACGTCTCTTTTGTTCGGCCCACAGGGCCGTGCTCCCTTAGCCCAGGCCAGCGGCGCCAACGGCCTGGGTTCCAGGGAAATCAAGGGTTTGCGGCCTGTAGGGCCGCGCTCGGGATGGTTTGAGGGTGGCCCTTCAGGCGCCCTTCAGGCGCCCTTCAGGCGCCCTTCAGGCGCCCTTCAGGCCACGAGGGTTTGTTCTGTTCGCGTCCCCAGGCCGCTGGCGCCGCTGGCCTGGGCTAAGGGAGCACGACCCTTCAGGCCGAAAGACAACATCGGCCTCAGCGTGCCCACCTACAACAGTCGGGTACATCAATTTCGCGCTGATGCCTTACGATTACGCGAGTTGTGCCAACCACTTCCTGAGCAGCCCTTCTAGCGTTTCCAACTCCTCCGGTGGCATCTTCGGGAGTGAGGTTCGCGCTTCGTCGAAGCGGGTCACGGTCGCGGTGTCGATCAGTCGCTTCCCCTTTGCAGTTAGTTCGATCACGACCTTGCGGCGATCTTCACTATCGGAACCGCGTGCGATCAGGGCGACATCTTCGAGCTTATCGAGGCGGGCCGTCATGCCGCCGCTGGAGAGCATCACGCTCTCCAGAAGTTCGCTCGGTGTGAGGCGTCCCTTCGGGCCGTGTCGGCGGAGCGTGGCAAGGATGTCGAACTGCCCCAGCGTTAACCCGTGCTTTTCGAGGGCGATGCCGACGCTCTGCTCGAGGTGTCGGGCCAGCACAATCACGCGACCAACAACCCCCAGTGGGGTGGGGTCGAGTTCGGGGCGTGTCTCCTGCCAGGCGGCAAGCAGATCATCGATCACATCTCGTGTATCGGTCGTGTCCATGTCTGAAAGTTTAATGCGGAGTATCTCGCTGTCAAGATTCTTGACGATGAGTTATTCTGCGATTAGAGTAACTGTGCAGATCGGCAATGCCGCACGCGGCGAAATCCAACGAGAACCAGCATGAAAGAAATTCGCATCGGGGACACGGTTGAACAGTGCGTCGAACGGGCAGATTACCCGCCGGATCGCGTACGCCAAATCCTCAAGGATGAACTCGTCGCCGTGATCGGCTACGGCGTGCAGGGTCGCGGGCAGTCCCTCAACATGCGGGACAACGGCATCAAGGTGATCGTCGGCCAGCGCAAGGGCGGCAAGGCCTACGATCTGTGCCTGCAAGATGGCTGGAAGCCCGGCGAGACGCTGTTCGATCCGGAAGAAGCGGCCGCGAAGGGAACCATCATCCAGTACCTGCTTTCCGATGCAGGGCAGAAAGAGATGTGGCCGAAGATCAAGCCGCACCTCACGAAGGGCAAGGCACTGTACTTCTCGCATGGCTTCTCGATCGTGTTCAACGATCAGACGCTGGTCGTCCCGCCGCCGGATATCGACGTGATCCTGTGCGCCCCAAAGGGGTCGGGCACGACGGTTCGCCGGTTGTTCCTCGAAGGCCGTGGCATCAATAGCTCGTTCGCAGTTCACCAGGACGCGACGGGTCGCGCTCGCGAACGCTGCCTGGCGCTCGGCATCGCCATCGGTTCGGGTTACCTCTTCGAGACGACCTTCAAGAAGGAAGTCGTGTCGGACTTGACCGGCGAACGCGGCGTGCTGATGGGTGCGATCTACGGCCTGTGGCTCGCACAGTACGAAGTGCTCCGCGAAAATGGCCACTCGCCAAGCGAAGCGTTCAACGAAACGGTTGAAGAAGCGACGCAAAGCCTGTACCCGCTCATCGCCGAGAAGGGGATGGACTGGATGTACGCGAACTGCTCGACGACCGCCCAGCGCGGCGCGCTCGACTGGTTCAAGGCGTTCCGTGACGCGAGCAAGCCGACGTTCCAGAAGCTCTACCAGTCGGTTGCCAGCGGTGAAGAAGCCCGCCGGACGCTGGATGCGAATAGCCGTGCGGATTACCGTCAGCAGTTGGAGAAGGAATTGAAGGAAGTGGCCGAGAGCGAGATGTGGCTGGCCGGTGCCCAGGTGCGGGCGCTGCGACCAGAACGTCACGGTTCGTAAGCAGTTCAGCCAGCCACGGGGTTGATCCCTGTGGTCTTCTGTTCGCCACGGGGATCAACCCCGTGGCTCGCAGGTCACGGTCCCAGTTGCGGCACGATGCCGGGCGGTGGGCCATCGGGTCGGGGTGGTGGAAGGATCCCCCCCGCGCCGGGTGGCGGAAACGGTTGCGCTTCCGGGCCGGCAGGTTGAATCGGGATCGGCTTCCCCTTGGGCAACGCAGGCCGCTCCGGTGAGGGAAGATTGTGACCCCTCAGCCGCAGGGCTTCCGCGCTATTAAGCAAATCGTCGGCCCGTGTTTTCGTCGCCTCGTGCATCTCGAAGTAATATCGCCGTGTGTCCCGGATGTGGAACGGCCAGAGCACTTCCGCAAGTAAATCAATCGGCGGGTATGCATACCACGGTGCCTGGACATGAACGCGCTTGGTCAGCGTTTCGTATCCCGTATGTACGAGCGTGACTGTGTAGTTCCCGTAATACTCGAACGATGTATGGGCGGGTGCAGCACCCACGGGCTGATCGTCGATGTACACCTGGGCATTGGGCACATTCGATTCGATGATGAAACGCCGGTTCACGCACCCCGCGCTGGCGAGCACGCCAAGAATCGCGAACAGTCGCAGAGTTCGCCCCATCGTCATTGGGCTTCCTCGATCCCGGCGGGTGATACGTCTTGAATCGCCCTGGCCATACCCCGCGAGCGATTGCCGGTCAATGCGATGTGTGCGGATGAAATGAGGGAACTTTGCGAAGCGGGGCACTCTGGATGGTTCATCCTGGCCAGGCAAATTCGAAGGTTTCCATCTCCGTGGCAACCTCTGCGGGAAGCCCACGCCAGACGACCGTGGCCGTGGCCGTGATCGCGTCCAGCCAGTCGGGATCGAGTTCGTCGCGGAAGTGGCCCGGCAGCACAATCACCAGCCGTTTCGCACCATTCGTGCGACCCGGCTGAAGGGCATAGTACTTGTCGAGGTATGTCGGATGCTCCAGCGCTGCCGAGAGGAGCGCGTTCACGAGCTGCGGAGTGACGCTTCGGCTGATCGTGTCGAGATCGGTCGTTGATGCATCGAGGACGACCTGGAGCGTCGTGTACGGGTTGTCCGTGAGGAGTTGCCGGATGCACGCGGCCGCGAGTTCGGTGTGGCGATCGAGTCGCTGAGCTGTGAACCAGACCGTGAAGGCTTGCGCTCGTCGGGTGACGACGGGCGGAACGGTGGGCTTGATCGCGTCCAGATCGACGCGCCACACACGATCGAGTCCCTCTGCTGAACTGAACTCCAGCACTGGCGGAACCTGGGCATCGAACTCGACCGCGAATAGATCCTGGGCCTTCTGCATCAACTCGAACAGATCGGTTCGCTTCAATGTTGGCGTTTCGAGAACGTAGTACGGTGGCCGTGGCTGGAAGCGAAGCCCAAGTTCTGGGGCTTCCTGCCGGAACGCGGTGCCGGGGAGAATCGCGAGGTTGAAGACCTGTACATCGCTGTAGAGTTCGCCGTCGCGCAGGTAGTTGAACGACCGCAGCACGGACTCGGGCGTGTCGCCGGGGAGGCCGACGATGAGATCGACCTTCACGCGAATCCCGACTTCACGCATGGCCCGCACGCCGCGCTCGAAGGCCTTGAGGTTATTCTTGCGGTCCATCATTCGCATGGCGTCGGCGTCGATCGACTGCAACCCGACTTCCACTTCCGTGAAGTTGGCCTCGCGAAGAAGCCGGGCCGTTTCCGCTGTCACGCCCTCGGCTCGTAGTTCACCGAAGTAGTCGAAGGTGTGGCCCGGGTTCTCCTCCGCGAGCAACCGCAGGAAGTCGGCGAAGTCGCGCCGTTGGTTCAGCGTGGGATCGAGCAGAAACACCTCACGCACACCCCGTTCGCGAGCGTGACGGAGCCCCGCTCGGATCTGCTCGGGTTCGATGTAATACTGCTTGTCGTAGCTCTTGGGGTAGTAGCAGAACTTGCACTTGAAGACGCAGCCACGCGTGGTTTCGAGGAGGAGCATCTTCTCCTCGCCGGGGTCGAGAATTCCCGCGAGGTATGGCGAACCGAGTACGTTCAAATCTTGCAATGGCGTGCGGAACGCGGGACGGCGTGCGGGGTCGTAGCGTGGGCCTTCGGTTGGCGGGATGTATAGCCCCGGGATGTCGCTCTGCGAAGTGCCTGCGAGTTGCAGTGTCCAGCGTTCCGGCTTCGCCTCACCGCGGAGCGATTCCAGGAGCGCCGCGAATGTCTGCTCGCCCTCGCCGATCACGGCATAGTCGTAATGTGGCGTGTCGAGCACCCAGGCGTTATCGGGAGTGATCTCGGGACCACCGAGGACGATGCACAACTCGGGTCGGAGTCGCTTCAGTTCCGCCGCGATCCAGAGCGTTCGCTCGATATTCCACACATAACAGGTGAACCCGACCATCCACGGACTGCGGGCAAGGACGGCGGAGACCAGAGCATGATCGCCCAGTGAATTCGCGTCGCGGCCCGGAAGAATCTGGATGTCGAAGTCGTGCCCGAGATGTTGCTTCTCGGCCCAGAGCTTGAGATACGCCCCGGCCAGTGGAACATTCCCCCGCACCGGACTCGGACCGAGTGGCGGAATCGGGAGTTGAACGAGGACAACAGTTCGGCGTGCTTGGAAACTCATTCTCCGATTGTAGCTCACACAATCGCAAGTGGTGCGCGATTGCCGAATCGGAGCGCGTGATTACAGTGACGTGAGCCATGGGAATGCTCCCCGTGGTGGCTGAGAAGTGCAAGCACAACGGGGATGAACCCCGTGGCTCGCCTTGATGTAAGTGAGCCACGGGGTTTACCCCCGTGGTGTGTGATAGCCCCAAGCACCACGGGGATGAACCCCGTGGCTCGCCTTCGTTACGATGAATCAGGTAAGTCCGCAGGTTACACTCAACGGAAACGGCAACCGCATGTCACTCATCGCGAACGGCGTCTCGAAGGACTACCCCACCCGCACGGGGGCGCTCTCCATTTTGCGGAACGTGAGTGTGTCGCTGAGTCGGGGCGATGCCCTCGCGGTGATGGGGCCATCGGGTTCGGGGAAGAGCACGTTACTCCACATATTGGGAACGCTCGACCAGCCCACGGCCGGCACGGTCACGCTTGAGGGAACCAATCCTTTCACGCTCCCGGAACGTGATCTCGCTGCGTTCCGCAATCGCCGCATCGGGTTCGTGTTCCAGGAACACCACCTGCTTCCGCAGTGCTCCGTTCTCGAAAATGTTCTCGTGCCGACGCTCGTGAGCAAGGATACGCAACCCGCCGAGACAGAAGCCTACGCACGGCAACTGCTGGAGCGTGTCGGCCTTGGTGGTCGCCTCGATCATCGCCCGGCGGAACTCTCGGGCGGCGAGCGGCAGCGTGTTGCCGTGGCGCGATCGCTGGTGCTGAAGCCGGTGTTGCTCCTGGCCGACGAGCCGACGGGGAACCTCGATCGCAAGAACGCGACTGCGATCGGCGAACTCCTTCTCGAACTCCACCGGCAAGAGAACAACATCCTGGTTGTGGTAACGCACAGTTCGGAACTCGCGAAGTTGCTTCCGAAACAGGCCGAGATGAACGACGGGATGCTGGTTTAGTCGCCCCGCCGGGACGACCGCGATACGCCGCAATTCACCGCTTGCGAATCATCACCGATGCTTACATTTACCCGACTCGTCGCCCGCAATCTCGCGTATCACTGGCGGGGGAACCTCGCGGTGTTGCTGGGGGTCGCGGTTGGCTCGGCCGTGCTCACCGGTTCACTGCTCGTGGGCGATTCGCTCCGTGGTAGCCTTCGCGCTCGCGTCGAACGGCAACTCGGCGGCATCGACTCAGCCGCGATGTTCCCACGGCTCGTGCGGGCTGATCTTGCCGACGGCTTGCCCGGAGAAGTGGCTCCCGTGCTGCTGATTCCCGGCTCGCTTCAGGCGATCATGCCCGAGGGGAATGCAGCTCCGTTTCTGGGTCGCGTCACGGTGCTGGGTGTGGATGCACGGTTCCAACCCGGTGTGCCGGAGATCGACTGGAAGAGCACCGCGAAGCAGGTTGTGCTCTCGGATCGTGTGGCGCGGAAACTCGGTGTCAAGACAGGCGAACGTGTGCGGATCGGTGTGGAGCGGCTGAGCGACATCCCGCGATCGTCGTCGCTTGCGAAGCGTGGTTCCGCCGATGTCACGGCCACGGAAGAGTTCGAGGTCGCGGCCGTGCTACCAGCGGACTCAGCCACGAACGACTTCAACCTCACGCCGAACCCGGCCGCGCCGCTGAATGTATATGTGCCGATTCGCACGCTCAGCAGGCTCGTGACGGGCAATGCCGATGCGAAGGCAAACACACTGCTGGCTCGCGGCGCGGCTACTCCCGATCTGGATGCCGCCTTGAAACCGAAGCTTGCCGCTGAGGATTACGGGCTGAAGGTGCGAGCCATCGATCGCCGCGAACCACCCGGGGCGAAGCGATACCTCAGCGTGGAATCGGATCAACTCGTGATTCCGCCCGCGATTCTGGTTGGCGTCGAGTCAGCCGTAGCACAGCTTGGTTTGCACGCGGAACCGACGATCATCTACATCGCCGATACGCTCGCCGTCGGCGAGAAAGAGATTCCGTATCCCGTGATCGCTGGGCTGAACCTGGCCGCACCGTTGCCGCTCGGGCCGTTCCTTCCACCGGGCGTTGCTGCTCTCGGCGACGATGGTGTGGTGCTGCTCGAATGGACCGGTTCGCAACTCAACAAACTCCCCGACGGCACGAAAATCCGGCTATCCTACTTCGACCCCGAAGTCGAGGGCGAGGGGAAGCTCAAAGAAGCCACGCTCACACTTCGCGGCTACATTCCGCTCGCGGGGCCGGCACGCGATCCGAACCTCACGCCCGAAATCAAGGGCGTCACGGATCGCCAGACGGATCTTCGCTCGATTGACTTCCCGCCCGTCTTGCCGAACGCGAGGATCAAGGAGCGCGTGCCGGACAAACCAGCGCACCCTCGCGGCACGTTCTTCAACTCGCTGAACAAGGCGACGCCGATGGCGTATGTGAACCTCGCCACCGGGAAGAAGTTGTTCGGCAGTCGTTACGGCTCGGCGACAGCGGTGCGGGTCGCGCCACCACCCGGAAGCCCCGAGACGGACGAGTTCCAGGAACAACTTCGCGATCGCGTGCTCACGGCAATTCCGAAGCATCTCGACCCGAAGGCGGCGGGGCTGGTCTTCGATCCGATCCGCCAGCGACTCCTCACGGCAAGCAAGGGCGGCACCGACTTCGGCGGGCTGTTCCTCGGCTTCAGTTGCTTCCTCATCGCTGCCGCGTTGATGCTCGTCGGACTGCTGTTCCGGCTCACACTCGACCGGCGGGCGAAGGGAATCGGGTTGCTGCTCGCGACGGGCTACAGCACGCGGCAGGTGCGGCGAATGCTGCTGTCGGAAGGACTCGCAATGGCCGCGATTGGTGCCATCCTGGGGCTTGCTCTGGGTGTCGCGTTCAACCGACTGCTTCTCGCGGTGCTGCTCGAGTTCTGGCCCGACCCGGAAGTCGCGAACGTCCTGCGACCGCACACGACGGCGTTGAGCTTCGGCCTCGGGTTCACGCTCACCGTGGCGATGGCACTCGGTGCCCTGTGGATGAGCCTGCGCGGCCTGGTGAAGCTCAGCCCGCCCGCGTTGCTTCGCGGTGAGACGCAGGCACCCGCAGTCGCGACCGAAACCCGATCGCGCTTCACGACACTCGTCGTGCTTGCCAGCGTCCCGCTCGGGTTGATCCTCGTCGGCGTCGGGAAGTTCGTCTCCAACCCGGACATGCAGGCGATGTCGTTCTTCAGCGGTGGCGGGTTGCTGATGACGGCGGGACTCGCGTCACTCCTGTGGTGGATGAAGGGGAGCCGGCACGCGATTGTGAACGGTCGTGGGGTGTCCGCACTGGCACGGCTCGGTGCCCGGAACGCAGCTAGGAACCCGATGCGGAGTCTGCTCACGGCTGCGTTGCTGGCGTCTGCGGCGTTTCTGCTTGTGGCGGTCGAAAGCTTCCGGCGACAACCCGAAGCAGAGTTTCTGGACAAGAACGGTGGAAGCGGCAGTTTCAACCTGATCGCCGAGACGGACGTGCCGCTGTATCAGTCGTTCGGCAGCGGGCCGGGGCGTGCGGACCTCGACCGGCAACTCCGGCAGCAGTTCGCTCCTGCCGATGCCGACCCGACCAAACCGCCCGAGACACCACAGGCACTCGCGGCGAAGCAGGAACTCGACGCCAGTATCGAGGAGGTATTCCCGCTGCGATTGCGAGCGGGCGACGACGCCAGTTGCATGAACCTCGCACAGGCGGCGCAACCGCGTGCGCTCGGGGTCACGGATGCGTTCATCGAACGCGGCGGGTTCAAGTTCTACATGACCGAGGCGAACACTCCCGAGGAGAAAGCGAACCCGTGGTTGCTGCTGAACAGGACGATCGACGGCGGGGCGATCCCCGTGTTTTGCGAGCAGAACACCGCCCAGTGGATGCTCAAGACGGCAGTTGGTGGCGAGATCAAAATGCCCGGCGACGACGGGAACGAACTCACGTTCCGGATCGTGGGGACGTTCGCGGATAGCCCGTTCCAGAGCGAACTCGTGATGTCGGATGCCTCGTTTGCGCGTGCTTTCCCAAAGACCGGCGGCTACCGCATGTTCCTGATCCACACACCAGCGGGGAACGAAGCGTCTGTCGCGAAAATTCTCGCGATGGCGTTCCGGGCGAATGGACTCATCGCGACCTCGACACGCGAGAAGGTCGCGGCGTATCAGGCCGTCATCGGTGCGTATCTTTCGACATTCCAGTTGCTCGGCGGGCTGGGGTTGGTGCTCGGTGTGCTTGGCCTCGCCGTGGTGGTGCTGCGGGGGGTGTGGGAGCGAGTCGGCGAACTCGCGCTGCTGCGGGCCGTGGGCTATCGCACGCAGCAACTGCAACTCCTCGTGCTGGCCGAGAACGCGCTACTACTTGTAATCGGGCTGGGGATCGGTGTTGTTGCGGCGCTGATCTCGGTCGCTCCGCACGTGGTCGCGGGTGCTGACGTTCCGTGGGGTCGGCTCGCCGCGATACTCGGGCTCGTGTTCGTCGTCGGGTTGGCTGTGGCATTCAGCGCCACAGCGGGTATTCTGCGTGTTCCCGTGATCCCCGCTCTCCGACGCGAGTAACCGCCATGATCAAACTCGGCATCCTCGATTTCGACACGTCGCACACGGTCGAATTCACGAAGCGACTCAACCAGATCGAAGGCACGCCGAAGGAACAGTTCGTCGAGGGGGCCCAGATCGTGATCGGCTGCCCGGGGGAATCGAAACTCTCGGCGGAGCGGATCGAGGGCTTCACCACGCAGATGAAGAAGTTCGGCGTGCCACTCGTCGAGAAACCGGCCGACATGATCGGCAAGGTCGATGGGATGCTGATTGAAGCCGTGGATGGCACGGTCCATTTCGAGCGAGCGAAGCCGTTCCTCGAAGCGGGGATTCCGTGCTTCATCGACAAACCCTTTACCTGCTCGGTGGCCGACGCGAAGAAGATCCTCGAGCTTTCCGAGAAGAAGAAGGCTCCGGTGTTCTCGTCGTCCTCACTGCGATACGCCCCGGAAGTCGTGGATTTCGTCGCCGACCCGAAGCCCGGCAAGGTCGTCGGCTGTTCGGTCTACGGGCCGGCTCCGCTGTCACCGATCCCTGAGCGCAACGCGGGGCTGTACCACTACGGCATTCACCCTGTCGAGGTGCTGTACACACTGATGGGGCCGGGGTGCAAGCGGGTGAGCAACGTCAGCGATAAGGGCGTGGACATCGTCACGGGGCACTGGAAGGATGGCCGTGTCGCGAGTCTGCGGGGCATCCGGCAGGGGCAGAGCGGCTACGGTTTCACGGCGTTTTCCGAGAAGGGGATCAAGACTTCCCCCGTGGGCACTTCGGTGATCTACCGCGAGTTGCTCAAGAAGATTGTCGAGTTCTTCAAGACCGGCAAGTCGCCCGTCGATCCTGCGACGATGCTGGAAATCATGGCGTTCATCGAGGCCGCGAACCGTAGCGGGGCGAACCACGGTGCCGGCGAGACCGTGCAGATGTGAACGGCTCTGCACCCCAACCTTGAAACTGGAACTACCGATGAACTCTCTCTCCCGGCGTGAGTTTCTCAAGGCGTCAGCAGTCGTCGCGACCGCGAATCCGCTGCTTGCCCAGCCCCCGAAGGCGGATACGCCAGTGAAGGTTCCGGCTCGTGCCGTCACGAAGGGACCGAAGCACCACTTCTTCGGCTACTACGACAAATCGCCCTGGGATAAAACCGGCCGCTACATGCTCGTGAACGAGATCGACTTCGCAGATCGGCAGCCCAAGCCCGGCGAGGAACTGACGCTGGGCCTGATCGACCTGAAGGATGGCGACCGGTTCACCGAACTCGCGAAAACCCCCGCATGGTGCTGGCAACAGGGAACGATGCTCCAGTGGGTCGGCGTCTCGGAGCGCGAGGCGGTCTTCAACTCGTTCACCGAGAAGTTGCCGACCGCCACGGTTCTCGACGTGTTCACGGGGAAGTCCCGCACGTTACCGCGGCCGATCTACGCACTGAGCACGGATGGCACGCAGGCCGTATCGCTCGACTTCGCACGGCTCCACCGCTTGCGACCGGGCTACGGCTACGCGACCTACCCGGAGCAGTTCGCCGACGATGCGGCCCCCGAGAAACTCGGCATCTGGTGGATGGACATGAAGACGGGGAAGAACGAACTCATCGTGAATCTGAAGCAACTCGCGGCGTTCAAGGCCGATGACCGATTCAAGGACGCACACCACTGGGTCAACCACTTGCAATTCAACCCTGGAGGCACACGGTTCGTATTCCTTCACCGCTGGAAGAAGCCTGCTGACAAAAGCTGGCAGACGCGAATGCTCACCGCCAAACCCGATGGCAGCGACCTCCGCATCACCTTCGACGACGGCATGATCTCGCACTTCGACTGGAGAGACGACACAACCATTCTTGCATGGGCACGCACCAAGGCGGATGGTAACCACTTCTACACGGCCGACGTGCTGACCGGTGAGACGAAACTCGTCGGCGCGGACGTGCTGGCCCAGGACGGGCACTGTTCCTATTCCCCCGACCGGAAGTGGATCCTGAACGACACGTACCCGGACAAGGACCGCATGCAATGGCTCATGCTGTTCAAGGTGGCGACGGGGCGGAGATATGACCTGAACCAGTTCCATTCCCCGAATCAATTCACTGGACCATTTCGGTGCGACCTGCATCCCCGATGGAACCGCGATGGCACGATGGTCTGCCTCGATGGTTGCCACGACCCGCAGCGCCAACTCTACGTGCTTGACGTGAGCGAAGTGGTGAAGAGTTGAACAGGAGCGAGGCGAGCCACGGAGTTTACCCCTGTGGTGTTTGACACCGCCCGGCACCACGGTGATGAACCCCGTGGCTCACCAAGTCGCAACCTCGCGTGAGACGCAATGCATGATGCAATGAATCGTCGAGTGCTTCGCCGAAACCGGCGTGATCGTGTACTCGACGCGAGACACGGTTGCCCACTGCGGCCCGAGTTCCGCTCTCAGCGCTGCCTCGTCTTCCTCGCCGGGTGCATCCGTGGTGAGAACGATTAGCCACACGCGGTTCGTGTTCGGATTCGTTCCCGGCGGACCCTGCCAGGACACACGTTCCCCAAATCGCGTCATGTACCAGTCGAAGGTCTCACGCTGCTTTTTGATCGGGCAGCGGAACGCGATCTCATCCCCGGGTTGCAGTTGGCCGTCCAGTTCGCGGGTCATGTGCTGCATCCACTCGCCATACGGTTCGCGGTGTGGCTTGTATGCATCGGCGGCCATCTCGCCGATCCCCAGTGCCGCGAGCAGCATGAATATCCCCGCGACCCAGCGGAGGCGTTGCCGGAGTGGCGTCACCAACTCGAGGAGATGCGCGATTCCCAGGCCGATCAGTAGACAGATCGCCGGAGCCAGGTGCATCGATAGCCGGGTGCAGGCTCCGTAAGGGTATTGCCCCATCACGGCCGCCACGAAGTTCAACACGAACGGCGTCAGGCACAGGACCAGCAACCCGCGATGAGCGGATTTCCACGTCGCCCAGATTCCCGTCAGGAACAGCAGGAAAGTCAGCGTGCTGCCGCCGTTCCCATCACCGTAAGGGAAGGACATCAGCCGCCCCGTGTGGATCTTCACGGCCCACCAGACGAACTCCAGCGGGTTGCCAGGCGGGAAGCCGTGCTTCCAGTAGGTCCGCATGAACTGCTTGAGTTCTGCTGCCTGCGGATCGGTTCCCTGTCGGAGTACCAGCGCGAAGACCGCGGCAAATGCCGCGAGCATCATCAGGTTGTATCCCACGAACAGAACGTACGCGCGTCGATCGCCGCAACGCCAGACTGTGGGAAGCAAATAGAGACTCACGGCACCCGCGACGAACACGGTGGGGTACGACATCCCTAGCGTGAACGGAACAACGCAAACCAGCGCGATCAACGGCCAGAGTCGATTGGGGCGGTGGCGCCAGCGAGCCGCGAGCGTCAGCAGCAGCGTTGCGCAGAACAGGTCAGCCGTGTACGGTTTGAGCGTGCTCGACATCATCACCGGCCAGCGTGCCACGGCCATGATTCCGATGGCGAACGCGGTCGCAGTTGGCGGCACAACACGACGTGCGAAGTCCCAGTAGAGCACTAATGCGCCGAGGCCGAACAGCAGCGGCACGAGTCGCATGGCCCATTCGGAACTGCCCAAAACAAGCAACACCGCCCGCTCGACCCACAGGAACAGGATCGGGGCGACCTGCATCTCATCGAGGGCGTGCGTCAATCCAGCGAAGTCACGGCGAAGGATGTTCAGCCCGACCGCGGCCTCGTCGTTCCAGATTGAGCCATCGAGCAGGTAACGGAAGATCCGAGCACACAAGCCGAGCAACACGAGCTTCGCTGTCATGCTCCGGAGTTGCGCGACGTACTCGCGGCGTGAGATCTCAACAGTGGGTGATGCTGTCGGGGTTTCGAGTGCGATGGCCACGGCAGTTCTCGCTACCGAGGATCGGGACGTGCGACCGCGATTCGACAATTACATGCTTCATCGGCAGAACGGGTGGGCCAACTTTAACGATTCTGCGGGCGACTTTCGGTTTTGGCGAGTAAGGGACGTCAGTCCCCCAGGGCAGGCAATAACTGGGGGGGATTGACGTCCCTCGCTCGCCAACAACTATCCGAACTCATGGAAGTAGCGTTCCAACACCATCACTTCGTAAGCCCAGGCGTATTGCTCAGCGAAGTCCTCGCCGTGCGCACACTGGTCATGTTTCGTGCGAGTGATCATGCGGTCGATGTGGTGGCCGAGTTCGTGCAGGAAGATGTGGCACAACTGATAGGCGCGGGCTGTGTCCGGTGTCCAGTGGATGATGACATCGAGACGCACGTCCTCGACGCGAGCCCCGATTCGGCTGAGCAAGTCTCGATGGTCAGCGTACCAATTCGGATCGAGTTCGTAGCTCATCTTGGTCGGCCAGGCACAGATCGCCAACACGCCGCGGTTGTACCAGCCATCAACGCCGGGCTGGCCGCGGTCGAGGACAATCACGTCGAGACCGCGAGAAACATCTTCCCAGTGCGGGATGAGTTCCACGAACCGTTCCACGTCGCGTTTCAATAGAAGGTGTCGGTAGCCTTTACCAGCTCGTCGGCGATCGATGGCAGGCACGAGTTGCGGAACGCTGTAGCAACTCGGCGATTGGTTCCAGTTGTGCTTCTTGCGAACGGTACAGTCCCGAACCCCGGGCGCGGTCTTACGATGGAAGCGTGGCATGACGGCCCCAGTTCTGGGTGATTGCTGATGGACAGCACCAGAGTGGCCAGGGTTCGCCCATCACCGCCGAGATTTGCATAGCGAGATCGGAACAACCTGTTTCGCCCGACCCGGTCCAGTTCGCGTTGTTGTCCCACGATACGGTCCCGAGAGCGTCAACTCCTCGATTCCCTGATACTCATCGGCTCGCACACACAAGATCCAGTCCCGAGGTGCAACACTCCAGGTGTTGGTGAACCTCAAGCCGCTTTCCCGGCCACCGGTTGTTGCGTTCGGACACACCTGTCGGACAATTCCGTCACGGTCGGTCTTCATTCGAACCGGCTGATCCTGCCCTTTGAAGTCCCGATCGTGCAGTGCAGACACTAGAATCTCGGCACCCTTGATTGGTTCGCCCGTCTCTGCGTCCGTGACGACGAGTTCAACGATCAATTCCGTACTCCCAACCCACACGATCCCCACGGCGCGGTCGTAAACCAACAGGCCGAGCGCCACAATCCCGGGGACGATCAGCAAGGTTCGCAGACGCTTTCGCAAGGCCACCTCGGGGTTTCGCGTTTTACATTTTACCTTTTTCCCTCTACATTGCTCCGATGATCCGACCCGTCACCGATGCCGACACCGATGCCCTCGTGAACCTCACGGCGGGCACTGGGTTCTTCAAGCCACTCGAACTTGATGCCCTGCGCGAGGTACTCGACGATTATCACTCCACGAACCAGGAACAGGGGCACCGGGCGTTTGCGTGGGAAGAAGGTGGGCACGTTCTCGGCTACGTTTACCACGCCCCTACGCCGATGACTGATCGCTCCTGGCACCTCTACTGGATCGCGGTCGATGCTTCGCAACAGGGTCGCGGCCTGGGAGGCAAACTGCTTGCGTTCGTGGAGCAAGACATCCGCGAACTAGGTGGCCGGTTGCTGATCGTCGAAACCTCCACGACAGAACATTACGAGCCAACTCGCAAGTTTTACCTCAAGTATAGCTACACGTTCGCCGCAGCTGTGCCGGACTTCTATGCCGATGGCGACGGCATGGCGGTATTTACAAAGCGTCTGGTTTGAAGTGTGATGTGAGTGAACCCAGAACCCGGCAACCACTTCATATTTTTCACTCGCACGGGCACTCACTCTCGCCACTTGCAAGCGTATGATGCATCGCGGGACGGCAGAACCGGACTAACCGGACTGACCGGCCCTCCTGCCAAGGAAGGCACGTCAAGACGAAGAGTTCACACCCAAGTTACGCATCCATCCCGAACGATCATTGAAACTGACAGCGTGAACGCCCCGTGCCGACGGTCGGCTGAGGCGGGGCAGTTTGGGTGCTTTTGATCGGTTCATCCGATCAGGATCATGCAAGTTGCCCATGTTACCCAGGCCGCGCCGGAACTCGAGACCTTGACTAACCGCCCACTTTCGCAGGTCTTGCAAAAGTTGAGCAGTCGGTCTGGTCGAAACAGTTAGCGTCGGACCTGTGCCTTGCGAAATCGGGTGAAACCGCCCGACCCCCCCCTGCTTCGCCAGCCTACCCCGGCTGACGGTGCTAACCGCAAGATACAGTCCGAGCAGTCGGTCCAGGGCTTCGCGCTGAGGTTCCCCTAACCCCCGAGACGGACCGCGGAACACCCCCGCGTCCATCTCACCCCTCGCCCCGAGGAATGCCCTACGGGCCAAATACGCCGCCCGCCACGGATGGCCGGCAAACGCCGGGGCGGGGCGCGGGGTCGAGCGAGATTAAACGGAGTCACTCGCGATGAAAAAGGTGTTTACCACCGGTCAGGTGGCCAAGATTTGCAAAGTCGCCCCACGAACGGTGTCGAAATGGTTCGACTCTGGTCGGCTTAAAGGCTACCGCATCCCTGGCAGCCAGGACCGTCGAATTCCCCGTGAACAACTCATCCGGTTCCTCAAGGAACATGGAATGCCACTTGGCGAGTTGGAAGAAGAAGAATGGCACAAGGTGCTGCTCATTGGCACTGAGAAGCTGTTCAACGATCGCCTGAAGGAAATTCTCCCCGAAGATGCCGACTTCAAGTTCGAGTACGCCAACAGCGGATTCGAAGCTGGCATCCTCGCGGGCAGTTTCCACCCGGACACGATCATTATTGATCTCAGTCTGGGCCGGAGCGAGGCGATTCAGATCACTGCGAACCTGCGAAAGGACGAGGCTTACGCCACGACCCTGATCGTCGGGTTGGCGAGTGAAGACGAGGCTGCACCTGAACAGCTCGCACAGTACGGGTTCAACGACATCTTCAAGAAGCCATTTGACCTCGCACTCCTCGGGGAGAAGATCAAGAGCATCGCGGAAGCCAAGCGCGAAGACTGAGCGATCGCCTCTCCCAAGACATGAGAAAGCCCACCCAGTTAATGGGTGGGCTTTCTGTGCTTCACGGGTTATCCGAAGTTGTTGAAAGGATTATCAGAGTCGGGTGGTGGCGGTTTACCGCCCTTACCCTTGTCACTCTTCCCTGGTTTTTCCTCGCGACGCGGCCTGGGCTCATCCTCTTCGACCTCGTCACGCTCCCGTCGGCGACGTGGTTTCGGTTCCTCCTCCTCGTCATCATCACGCGGTTTACGTTTCTTGGGCCGATCGTCCACTTCCTCATCGTCATCGCGTTTTTTGCGGCGCTGCCTGGGTGCGTCGTCTTCATCGTCACCATCATCACGCCGACGGCGCTTCCTGGGTCGGTCGTCATCGTCGTCATCGTCATCATCATCGAGGTCATTGATCGGTTTCTTCTTCCCTCTCCCCGGCCCAACTGGCTCGATAAGGGCAGTCACCAATCCGCCGATGGGCATTAACAACGCAAGGTAGAACCAGAACTTGTAGTTAACTCGAAACGCATCCTTGAGTGCATCATCCATTTGCTTCTTGATGTCGACCTTCGCATCGCTCTTCTTGCCGGTCGGATTCGGGATGGGGTCGGCCATGGCACCTCCCATTCCGGCCATCTCCTTCATGGATTTGTCGATCGAGTTCTCAATCGGGAAGCCCATCGCGGCCTGACCCGCTGCAACAAAGAAAGCGAGACCACAGCAGCCTGCCAGAACAAGTTTCCTCACCTTGGTGGATGGCATAGCGAACCCCACAGCAATCGCACCGATCGCCGCGAGTGGATAGAGCCAGAGTAACGGGGCCGAACCCGATTCCTTTTCTGGTCCCGGACCTGGGCCACCGACGCCCTTATCTCCGATCGGTTGATTACCCAGAACGGTTGCATCCCCGGATGCGACCTGCATTCCACTCTGTGTGACAATTGTCATCCATGTTGGCGCGGTCGATTTCGGAGTCTCGCTTTTCGTGCCTTTCAGCACAGGCTGCGGGCCAAACCCGCCCTTCTCTTTTTGAGTGTTGCACTGCAGTTCGATCCAGGGCAGGAAGAACAAAATGACGCAGAAGATCATTTGCCCCGGCGTCGCATACCGCAGGGGACTTGAAGAGGACTTGGAGGCCATAAATCTACTCCGAACGATTCCCAGGGCGTGACACAAACACGACCTCACTAAAGCCTATCCGGAGACAATTCGGCGGCGACTGAATTTCAGTTGGATCACTCGTCAAGTGCGTGCCGAACCGACCGGCAGTTTGCCCCGTCCGTATACTGACGCTTTCCATGTTGGTAGCGGTATACCTGGGAGACTCTCAATGGCCGAGTGGCAGCGGACACACACCTGCGGACAGCTCCGTGCGGAGCACGTTGGACAGACCGTCACCCTGAATGGCTGGGTGCTCATCACCCGCACCTACGGGAATCAGGTGTTCGTCGATCTCCGCGACCGCTATGGACTCACCCAGGTCGTATTCGAATCCGATGCTGCCGATCTGTTCAAGGAAGGGAAGGAACTCAGTCGCGAGTGGGTCGTTTCGATCACGGGACTCGTTCGCAACCGAGTTGCCGGGGCCGAGCGCGTTGACATTCCCACTGGCACCATCGAGGTCGAAGCCAAGATCCTCCGCGTTCTGAACGCGTGCCCGCCGCTACCCTTCTCGGTCACCGAATTCCCGGATGAGGAACTTCCGAACGAAGACTTGCGGCTTCAGTACCGTTACCTCGACTTGCGGCGACGGTCGATTCAACGTGTCCTCACGCAGCGACACAAGGTCTGCAAGACCATCCGCGATCACATGGACGCCAAGAACTTTCTGGAAATCGAAACGCCACTGCTCGGCAAGAGCACGCCGGAAGGTGCCCGCGACTACCTCGTGCCGAGCCGCGTGTTCAACGGCGAGTTCTTCGCGCTGCCGCAGTCGCCGCAGTTGTACAAGCAATTGTTGATGATTTCAGGCTATGACCGCTACTTCCAGATCGCCCGCTGCCTCCGGGACGAGGACTTGCGAGCTGACCGCCAGCCCGAGTTCACCCAACTCGACGTGGAGATGTCGTTCGTCGAGCGCGAAGACATCCTCTCCATCATGGAGGAGTTGTCGGCCGACATCTTCGACAAGTGCCTCGGCGTGAAGATCCCGACGCCATTCCCGCGTCTCTCTTATGCAGAGGCCATGGCAAAGTACGGTTCCGACAAGCCCGACCTACGGTTCGCCCTGGAAATCGTGGACATCGGCGACATCGCGAAAGAGTCGGAATTCACCGTCTTCAAGGCCGCCCTCGAAGCAGGCGGCGTCGCACGTGCGATCAACGTGAAGGGTGGCGCATCCATCCAGGATCCCAAAACGAAAGCGCCGCTGTTCAGCAACACGGCACTGAAGCCGGGTGGAGAATTGCCGAAGGTCGCGGAGACGTACAAGGCAAAGGGACTTGCCTGGATGAAGGCCGAGGGCGACAAGCTCACCGGCAGCATCGAGAAGTTTTTCTCCGACGATCTGAAGGCCAAGCTCAAGGAACGCCTCGGCGTTCAAACCGGCGACTTGTTGCTGTTCATCGCGGACAAGGAAAGCATCGTCTGCGACGCTCTCGGAGCGCTGCGGATTCACCTTGCCACCAAGATGAAGCTCTACCGCAACTGGTGGGACGAGAAAGCCGAGCACGACGAGGCCGAGAAGAAGAAGGTTGATGCCGCCAAGAAGAAGAAAGAAGTCTACGCTCCGGTCCCGTTCCAGCCGCGGCCCGAGCACTTCAACTTCCTCTGGGTGCTCGATTTCCCGATGTTCGGATGGGATGAGGAAGAGCAGAAGTTCGCTGCGATGCACCACCCATTCACTGCACCGATGGACGAGGACTTGCAGTTCCTTGCGCAGGACGCGGATCTCGGCAAGGTGCGGGCGAAGGCTTACGACCTGGTTCTGAACGGCTATGAAGTCGGCGGCGGAAGCATCCGAATCCATCGCCAGGATGTGCAAAGCCGCGTGTTCCAGATTCTCGGCATGGAAGCGGCCGACGCCCAGGCACGCTTCGGGTTCCTCCTCGACGCACTCAAGAGCGGAGCGCCACCTCACGGCGGGATCGCGCTAGGCCTGGACCGCTGGTGCATGATCTTGGCCGGCACCACGAACATCCGCGATGTGATCGCTTTCCCGAAAAACCAGCGGGCACGCGACTTGATGACGGGTGCTCCGGCGACAGTGGACGACCGGCAAATCCGCGAGTTGGGGATCGAACTCACCGCGGTGACCCGAGCACGGTTGGCCCAGGTGAAGGAACAAAAGTAAATCTGGCGCAAGCTGCACACGCGATCGCGTTCCCGATCGGACTGGGAACCGAAGCGGAAATCGCTTGGGCTTCCCGTTCACCAAAACCAACTCTTCCCCGAGTTGAACCCCCGGGCGTTCCGGGGGTTTTTCGTTTTCTTCCTCTGCATATCTCCCCACTCGGCTCTGGCCTCGCTCCAGCCGCCAAGGTATTCTGTACTTGTGAAGTCTCCGTGTTCGACCCACCGGGGAAGCGCACATGCCGTCCGCTCCCGATCCTCCCGAATCAAAACCTGCAGAATCCACGGTAGTCGTCGAATCTGAGCTGCACCTCCACGTCGCAGGCTCACTGCCACCAAACGAATTCGAAGCAGCAAACACCGTTACCTCCGATGGAGTCCACAACGCACAGAAGCCCGCGGTCCCTCCGAGAGCACCAACCCCCCCAGGCTATGAACTACTCGCCGAGATCGGTCGGGGCGGAATGGGAGTCGTGTACAAGGCCCGGCAGCGGAGTCTGAACCGGGTTGTCGCGTTGAAGGTGGTGCTTGCGGGTGGTCATGCCTCAATCTCACAACGCGTTCGTTTCCTGTCTGAAGCCGAAGCCGTCGCATCGCTCAACCACGTCGGGATTGTCGGGGTCTATGAGTTCGGCACGTGGGAAGAACAGCCCTACATGGCCCTGGAGTTCTGTTCCGGCGGGAGTCTGGCAGATCGGCTTCGCGGAACTCCGCTCACCGCACGCGAAGCAACTGTGCTCGCCGAACGACTCGCTTGTGCTGTGACTGCCGCCCACGAGCGTGGGATCGTCCACCGGGACATCAAACCTGCGAACATTCTCATCACGGGCGACGGGTTGCCCAAGATCGCTGACTTTGGTCTCGCAAAGATGGCCGAAGGTGAAGGCATCACCATGACTGGAGCGGTTCTGGGGACGCCAAGTTATATGGCTCCAGAACAGGCACGAGGTGACACGAAAACAGTCGGCCCAGCCGCAGATGTCTACGCGCTCGGGGCATTGCTCTACGAATGCCTCACCGGTCGCCCGCCATTCCGCGGAGCGAGTCCTGCGGACACAATCATTCAGTCGCTGAGCCAGGAACCTGTCGGTGTGCGGGCTCTGAACCCGGCCGTTCCTGTGGATCTCGAAACGATCTGCCACAAGTGTCTGGAGAAGGATCCGTCTCGGAGATACCCGTCAGCACAGGCACTCGCCGATGACCTGCAACGATACCTGGATGGTCGCCCGGTCCTCGCGCGGCCTGTGGGGCCACTTGGTCGCGCACGTCGATGGGTTGCCCGAAACCAGGTGGTGACCGGTTTGCTCGTGGCTGTTGTCGTGGCCGTCATTTCCGGAACAACCACGACCTATCTCAAGTATCGTGATGAAGCAGAACAGCGAGCGAATGCTGTTGAGGAAGCTAGGGCCAAGGACGAGGCGCTTCATGAACTCCAGCGAACGCATGCGAAACTCGAAGCATTGTCGGCGGAGCAAACGCGAACACTGGAACGCCTCACGCTCGAAAAAGCCGCCACCGAGGATGCCCTGTTACGAGGGATGATGCGACCGCTTCGAAACCAGCACGCCAACATCATCCTCCTCGAAGAAACACGAGCATTATTCGATCTTGCGGAGTTACCAGAGGAACGCCTTCGGCTCAGATTTGTGGAACGGGGTCTGGCCTCACCTGAAGGATCGGACAAACTCGCAGCGTGGCCTCAGGAGGTCGTTGGTGCGGTCGCGGGCCTCGATCGCGATGCGGCCATTCGGATGCGACACGTAGTCGAACGAGCACTCAGAGACCCCGCAACGAGCCGGAACGGGAAAACCGCATGCGCCTTCCTCGTCGGTGTGCTACCGTCAGACGATGTCGAGGTGAGTCGCCTTGCGGCTCGTGTCCTCGCGGAGCAGTTGGCCACGCGGCCTGTTGCCGTGCTTGGTGAGCTTTCATCCGGGTTGCGACATCTCACTCCCCGGCTGACTCAGGAAGATGCCAGCACACTTTCTCAGATCCTTGTGCAGCGAATGGCTAAGGAACAAGACGTTGTGGCGTTGGAGCACCTCTCAGACGCATTGATCCCGCTCACTCGGCAACTCGCTCCGACAGATGCTGCTACTCTTGCCCAACCACTCGCTCACAGACTCATGGGGGAAAATCCGCCGGGGTTGCTTTCCCCCATATCTGCGTCTCTCGCGGCGGTTGCTCAACGGCTCACTCCCACGGACGCTCAACTCCTTGCCGCGGCAATCGCGAAAGATCTGTTGGAACGGGTCCCAAACGAGAAAGACTCCAATGCGATTGCAAGTTGTTCCACTGCACTGACTGCTCTGGCCAAACTTCTACCCCCGGAGACTGAACACGCTTTGCTTGGGCCGCCCGTGCGTGCTCTGGCGATCAGGTGCGTGACCGAGAAAGATCCGAACCCGATTGGGAATCTCTCAAGCGCGCTTGCCGGCATGGCAGGGCGTGCAGCATCTGTGGATCGACTGACTGCTGCAAAGGCCCTTGCGGATCGCAGTGAAGCAGAGAAAGAACCAATTACACTTTCCAACGTGGCGAGTGCATTGTCATCTCTCGCCACTCGGATCCCTCCCACAGAGCTGAAGGGCTTCGTGAAAACCCTTCTTGCTCGCCTTTGCACGGAGACCGACGACACGGCGAGAAACTATCTCGCTCCCCCGCTGGCCGACCTGGTTGGACAATTCCCTTCTGACGAAGCCGCAGCATTTGTGCACCAACCGATTCTCGCAATTGCCGAACGGCTGGCGGCTGGAAAGGATGCGCAGGCCGTCGCGGAATACCGCACGACCATTCTGCCGTTCTGCCGTTATCTCAATGCAACCGATGCGGCGAGTGTGGCGAAACTCTTTGTCGATCGTATGGGCACGGAAAAAGATGCGAATGCTCTCGACGCGTTGGCCACGAGTTTACTTCCGCTTCGTTCACAATTGACGCCCGAGATGGTTCGCCCCCTCGCCAAGTTGCTGGCAGAACGACTCGCAAGAGAGAAGGACGGGGCGACGACAACGCACCTCGCGGTGGGTTTCATGCATCTGGTCGAGCGACTCCCGCAAGTCGAGGCAACCTCGCTCGCAGACGCTGTCGGCGAGGCGGTGGTAGTTTTGATGCTCGCGGACAAAGACCCTGAGAACACCAAGCTCTTTGCCGCAACCCTTGAGAAACTCGCTCCTGGCATTTCACCTAAACGTGCCGCCAAATTGGGGAAGTTGCTTGCGACTCGCCTGGCTTCCGAAGAGGACACTGCACTTTGCTCAGGTCTCGCACTGGCCCTGGCGATGATCTCGGGACGCCTGTCACCAGACGAGGAAGCAGCACTCGTTGTGGCACCAGCACTGAAACTGGCGAATCGTCTCGCGTCGGCGAAGGAGTTCATCTCCGTGAACTCCGCGGCCATGGCAATCAACCAGCTCGCACCTCGACTTGACCCAGCAGATGCCGCGACCGCCGTTAAGCCCATTGTTGATCGGATGGTATCGGAGCGTGAACACGCGTGGCACTTCCTGGCCAATGGTTTGTGGGATGTCGGCGCTAGGCTAAACAGCGCCGATGCCGCGATATTTGCGAACATGTTAATGAACCGGTTCGCTGTCGAGAAAGATGGATTCGTACTTACAACTCTCTCGCACACCCTGTTGAATCTTGCCCCACGACTCGAGCCCGAGGCAGCAGCAGCGGTTGCCAGAGGAGTCGCATTGCGAATGATTACGGAGAAGGATCCGATGCTGCTGCTCGAATACACGGAGACGTTCAAGCGATACACGCCCCAGCTTTCCGATCAGGATCTGTTCGGGTTACTCAAATCCCACGTCGCATTCCCACCGATCCGAGTTTCCGTGCTCAAGGAGTTCGGTCGGCGGTCAGGTCGAACTCGCGCGGCTGCAGCAGTGGCGGGGCCAATCGCCCCTGCTGCGATCGTCACCCCGACATTCGCAACGGTCTGGGATTTCTTGATCTGGGCGAACCAGGCCCATCCAGAACTTGATTGGCGGCTCGCCCCGTCGCCCAATTGATGGGGATGGGAGTCTTGGAGCCGCCGTTTTCTATCGGAATGTCACTTCTCAGGGTTGCCGCCCGCTGGTGCTTTCGGGAACGTGTGAAACACCTTTGGCCAGTAAGTGAAGAAGTCGAAGTTCGGGTCGTTCTCGTGGTCGTGGCACTTCGCACACATCGAAGACACCGCGTTGATCAGCCGCGATTCCTGGGGTTGCAGCGGGATTTTGCCACGATCAATTGATGGCAGCGCCCCGATCTTCTTGATCACATCAAGCGACGGGAGCCGGTCCCCGACTTTCTGTGCCCAGGGCATCTGGAGTGCGAGCAATCCCGCGTTGTCCTTGTTGGTCATGTGTCCACTGCCGGGGCCGTGGCAACTCTCACAGCCGACGTGCGCCAGATGCGGGGTCTCTTTCTGATCTTCATAGCCGGTCTTGTAGTGCAACCCGACAACATGGCACTGCACGCACTCGCCATCGAAGTTCCGCAACGACGGCCGCTTCGCGATCTTCACCAGTGCATCGAGTGCGTGGCTGTGGGGGGTACCCTTCCACTTGGCAAACTGGGCCGCATGGCAGTTCTGGCACTTTTCCGAGCCGACGAAACTGAGGTTCAGCTTCGGTTCTTGAATCTGCGACGGATGCGGTCCCTTGGGCATCCGCGTGAGGAACTTGCGGTCCCGCACGTGCTCCGAATACGCCTCCAACAACGACAGCACCGGGTTCGCCTTGCGTGCCGCTTCTTCGCTACCGGGTGTAACGTATTCCTCGCTCATGGGCACAAGCTGATATTTCAAATCGAAGCCACCACCTGCTTTTTTGAACACCCCGACGACACCGACATAGCGTCCCTTGTGGCCAACCTGGATAATGAGGGTCTTGCCGCCGTTGGCTTGGGCGGGGAACTGTGGTGGTTCAGGGTCGTCGGCCTGGCAAAGGATGATCTGGAACTGCGGCCACGCAGCAGCAAGTAACCCCGCTTCAGTGGAGGTTCCCTGATACAGCAGCACGTTGATCTGGGGTTTCTTGGGCTGGGCATTTAGACCTGTGATCGCAGCTTTCAGCACAGCGCCGTTATCCGCGAAGGTGATGGTCGAATCGAGTTTCTCGACTTCAGCCCCGAGCGACTTCCCGACAATTCCGACCACGCCAATCGGTAGATCTCCAACGGTCGCGATCTCAGCCACGCCAATCAATGGGCGAGTCGTCCCTGGCGGGTTGGGGAACTTCTCTTCACGGGGAAGCGGCTTACCATTCGCCACACCGAGAAGGTTCCCTGCCAACAGGTATGGAGCCTGTTCCTTCTGGAGTGCATATTCGCCCAGAACCTTGTCCAGGCCGGCCGTGAACTCGCTTTTTCCAACACCGACAGCGAGGTAACCCATATCCCGAAGGGCGTCCATCGTGAGCTTGTATTTCATCTTGGCCTGATCGTCGATCGCGGTCTTTTGTGGGTAGAGATCACCGAGATCAAACGCGATCGTTGGCCAGCCCCGTGTCTTGAGTGAGTTCATGAACACCGCACGGCGTTCAAGGCCACCGCTCTGCGGTCGGCTGCAACCGCACGGCTGAAGGAAACCGAATGTCTGCCCTGTGAGCACGATTGCAACATCAGGCTTCTGACCTTTAGGCCAATCAGCAAACAGGGGTCTCCCGTCGATCGTCGGTTCTTTCCCGATCTTGTCATCGGGTGACTTGTCAGTGGTGTTCACGGGGAGCGTGGTTCGGCTCCAGCCACATGTGCCCAGGGTCGCCAGGCCAAGCACGATCGCGCCGAGTGCAACGACTCCCAGCACCCGTAGCACAGCTCCCCGCCCGGATGGCGTGGTGTTCGCTTCGGTCATGGCGTTCCTCCTCTGGGTTCCGTGGCTCACCTATACCGATTCGGCAACTTGGCGGGGAATCGTGAAGTGATCGCGTTCGGCCGATCAGTTGAAGAGCACAAGCAGGGTAACCTGCGCCGGTCGTGCAGATGGCACCGGCGCGGGTTAGTTCAGCGCGTGCCATTTCCGCGAATGGGGATGCGAATCCTTTGCGGATTCGGACCTTTTAGTTCAAGTACAACGAACCCATTCCACACCCCCGCCTTGGCATTTGGTGGAACGGAAACCTTCAGGCCATAGTGGGCACGATCCGGCGGCGACAGCTCTTTCTCAAGCGAAAGGACCACATTTTCCGGGGTCGTTGGGTCGCTCACAATGGCAAGTTCCTGAGCCGGTCGATCCGTGATAATTGTTACTGCGCGACCAGCGTACCCGTTTTCAAACTTGTAGCGGAGGTCAATATCTTTCAGGTTTCCGTCGAGCCAGACGCTGCCGCGAACAACACCCTTAACTCGCACGGTCTTTCTCATGTCCGCTGTCGAGATGTGAACATCACGTTCGAGTGGCCCCAGATCGACTCGCTGTTCCCCAACCTTTGGGGTCACGGTAATTGTCATCTTGTACGCAGCCTCAACGCGAACAGGGCGCTGGATCTGGTCTGGGATTCCGAGCAGATCGGCTTCGGAAAGTCGAACTGGTGCACTGACAGAAACGAACGGGCCAGGTTCACCGACTGTTCCACCGACCAGTTGAACATCGGTTTTGGGAACCTGAAGATCGCCTGGGCCGTTGCCGTTTGGTCCACGAGTCGCGGAGTAAATGAGCAGGTCATACTGTGAGGCAGGCGAGGTTTCTTGGAGTTCCCCGATGTCGATAACAGGGCGTGAGATGTCGAAAGGCTCGGCCCCCTCGAAGGAGATCGCAAAGTTTGCGGTTCCGAACTGTTGGGTTCCATCGACCTGCAGGTTGAACTCGGATGACAACGTCTTGGGCCCGATTGCTCCCACTGAGAACCGCAGTTCCAAAATTCCCCATTGCGGTGACCAGCCATCCGGGTTCACTGCTGCGGGAACGCTGTATTGGGCCTTGGGGTGGTCGCGGAATGTGTACGATTGCCAGTCGAGGCGACCCTCGGCGAGGTTCGCTGCCGGTCCAACCAGACCGGTTGGCATTCCCGAGAACAGCCCGCCGGGAAGGCTAGACAGAGCTGTCATCTGGAGCAACTGACGAGCGACGTCCGACGGGATGGGAGCGACACGACCGCCGCTGCACGCACCGCAACTGACGCCCTTGAGTTGCAACGACACGGACCTGTCGTTTCGGTTCTCGAACCAGAACGCAGCTGCGTTCGGAGTGCCCGCGGCATTCGCCTGGACTTCATAGAAGCCAGGGAACGTGCGATCCTGGAGGCTGCCAAACGGATTCCACTGGCGAGTACTTGTGAAGAACCGCAGTGGTGGTTCCTTGGCGTTGGCGACATTCGTCCCGGTCGGATCTGCCTGCGGGGTGTACTGCGAGAAGTACGTGATCCCGAAGATGACCGCCATCAGGACGGCGATGGGAACTGCGATTTTGATGGCTTGCTTCATGTCCGCGACTCCGGGGACACTCTGGGTGTCAGCGCGTTATACGTCGAAGGATGAATCGGGGTTCGTTTTGGCGTGGCTAAAACACTGGTTCTAGCCACGCCAAATGGGGCCAATCTCACTTCTTCTTTCCGAGCGGCTTGCCATCCTTGTCGATCGCCCCGACCACCACGATTGTCAGCGTCTTGGGGTCGAGGTATTTCTTGGCGACCGCCTGCACATCCTCGGGCGTCACGGCCGCGACTTCCTTCTTGTACTTCTCGAGGAAGTCCGTCCCAAGCCCATATTTCTCAGCCGCGAGAAGTTGCCCCGCGACCGCAGACATAGTGGTGAAGCGGAACGGCATGCTTCCCAACAAGTACTTCTTCGCGTCCTCGACCTCTTCCTTGGAAGGAGCTTCGTCCCGGATGCGGTTGAATTCCCGAATGAACCCGTGTTTCACATCCAGGAACTTATCCGCGAATGTGCCGATGTATCCCGTGAATGTGCCGGGCTGTGTGCCGGCTCCGCTGGCGATTGTCGCACGCACGGTATACGCCAGACCTTGCCGATCCCGGAGCGTTGACGAAAGCCGATCGGTGAATCCGGGGCCAGTGCCGAGCACATTATCCATCACGAGCAGTTTGTAGTAATCCGGGTTGTCGCGGGTGATTCCGAGTTGCCCGATGAACACGTGAACCTGTGCCGCGGCTGGATCGCTGATGATCTGCTCCACAACAGTGGTCCCCTTTGGCGGAGCTTCAACCACTGCTTTGCCCGCATCCGATTTCTTCCAGTCTTTCGTCAGCTCCTCGATTTTCTTCAGCATCTCGGCAGCCTTGAAATCGCCGACCAAGACCACTGTGGTGAAGTTCGGAGCGAACGCGAGTTTGTGGAACGCCTTGCAATCTTCGGCAGTGAGTTTCTCGACTGTCGCGCGAGTTCCCTGGCTTGGTCGGGCATAGGGATGCTTGCCATACACCAGGGCATGGAACGTATCCGACGCCCGGCTCTGTGGCTGCGTCGCGGCGTCGTCGATCCCCGCGAGTTGCTGCTCTTTCTGCTGGGCAAACGCCTCGGCGGGGAAACTCGGATTTTGCAGACAGTCGAACATCAGGCTCAGTGCCAGTTCGGTATCGGGCGTCAACACCTTGAACGAACCGCCGGAACCGCTCAGTGAGAGGCTGCCACCGGTGTCCTCGATCAGCGCCGAGATCTGCTTGCCGGTGTGCTTGGTGGTTCCCTCTTCCAGCAAGCTGCCGACCAGCATGGCGATTCCGTTCTTGTCGGCCGGTTGCCGAAGACCGACATCCGCGACATCAACGGCACCGACGACCACGGGCAACTTGTGGTCTTCCAGCAGGATCACGGTGAGACCGTTCGGCAAGACGGTTCGCTTTGCGTTGGCAAGCGAGAACTCGCCCGCACCCCCGGCATCCTTCGATTCGGCGGGCGGTGCCCGGAAAGCGACAGGCTTGGCGGAACGTGTCGCTCCGACTGCGGATTCGGGTTCGCATTTCTTGGCTTCTGGCGGAACGCTCCACACCACACACGCTTGCTTCCGGGCGAGGTATTCCTTCGCGACCCGTTGCACGTCAGCCTTGGAGACATTCACGATTCGTTCGAGGTAATCGGCGAAGAACTTGGTCACGTCCTCGCCGCCGGGGTAGGTGCTCGTGCGGGCGATGGCGTCGGCGAGGCTATGGACGCTTTCTCGCGAGAACACGAACCGTGCCAGGAGTTTCTTCCTGGCTCGATTGAGTTCCTCATCCGTGAGCGGTGTCGTGGCGAGTTTTTCCAGCTCCGCGAACACCATTTCCTCCGCCTTCTTGCGGTCCTTCCCCTTGAGCAGATCCAGCGTCACCGCGAACCAGCCCGGGTATCGTCCCGCGTAGTTCCCGGCATCAACCGACGAGCAGACTCGCTCATCTTCGACGAGCTTGCGATAGAGCCGCGAGGTTTTGCCATCGGCGAGGACGTATTGAATCACGTCGAGGATCGGGTCTTCCGTTGTGCCCACGGCGACCGTGTTGAACCCCATCACCATTCGCGGTTGATCGAACTTCGACTCGAATTCCTTGTGGACCGGTCCGGCGCGATCCTTGAAGTACGTTGGCGTCTTGCGCTTGGGGAGTTCGCCCTTAGGAATCGGCTCGAAGATCTTCTTGATCTTCACGAGGGTTTCGTCGGGGTTGAAGCCGCCGGCGATCACGAGTGCCGCGTTATTCGGGTGATACCACTTGTCGTAATGTCGCTTGATGATCTCGGCTGTTGCTCCCTGAACGTGCTCGCGCTGGCCGATCACGGGGTGCGAGTACGGCGATTCCTTCGGCCACAGCAGCGTCAGGATCGCCTTGTATTCCAGGTCGCCGGGGCTATCCTCGTTGCCGTTCAACTCCGAGATCACGGCGCCCTTTTCTTGCTGAAACTCGTGCTTCGCGTCGATGCGGATGTTCCGCATCCGGTCGCCTTCGATGTCCAGCGCCGATTGCCAGCGATCCGCCGCGAAGTCGAAGTGATAGACGGTCATGTCCTCGGATGTGTAGGCGTTGTTCTGGCCGCCGTTCCGCTGTGTCGCACGGTCGATGTCGCCGGGCATCAGCTTCTCGGTCCCCTTGAACATGAGGTGCTCGAGGTAGTGCGAAAGCCCCGTCTGATCCTTCTCTTCATCCGCGCTGCCGACCTTGTACGCGACCATCACCGAAACGACCGGTGACCCCTTCACGGGGAGGAGATACACGCGCAACCCGTTTTCGAGGGTGACGGTTTTGAGATCCTTGAAGACGGACTGTGCCGTTTTCACGAGATCGGCGTTCGACTGCGGTTCGGCAGCCGCGACGACTGCGGGCGATACGAACATCGCGAGGGCAAGAGCAACCCGAGACATGTCTGATCCTTTCCTTCCTGGTCGAGGAGTCTGCTTCCAGTGTATCGCGCCGCGCTGTCGCGCGAGAGTGGAACATCCCACGGAAGTTCGGGTTGATACCGGACGCTCGCACGTCATGACGTTACTGGGGAGGAGCGAGGTTTCCATTTGCGCCGAAGCGCACGCCTCACCGAAGCGCCGACGGCCACGCCGACCGTGCTGCCGCGATTCGAGTAACGAGCCAGCGCGGTTCTGCGGGAACCGGGGTTGGGTGCTGTGGAAGTCGAACGACTGCGGGCGGTAAGTATCGCGCAAAACGGTATCGTGCGCGTGGCTGTTGGTGTTCGGGAGATTGCATGCCGATCCGGTGGGACCGCTCGGCGGGCTGGGTTCACGCGGAACCGGGTTGCTGCCAGGGTCGTCGCTGCTGCCATTGCTGGTGTTGTTGTCGGCTTGTTGATTGTCGACTTTGTCGCGGTCCGGGTCGTTCTTGTACATCTCGTAGTATTTGCGGTAGCGTTTGTGGCGTCGGAACAGGATGTCCGAATACTTCTCGAGGTCCGCCGGAGTCTGGACCGAGAGCCACTTCGCCATTTCGATCGTTTCCGCCGACATTCCTTCGAGCCGCGGATCGGGCTTCGGGCCTTTCGCAACTGCCGCACGCCTGCGGTGCCGGATAAACGTCATGCTGATCCGCGACAGACACTCAGCCGCACGCCGGGAGTCCGCCTCTGCGCCTTCGCGCAGCAAGCGCCGCAGAGTGAACATCGACTCGGAAAGTGCTTCGCGCACGACGGCACGGCGTGCCTTCGAGTAAAGGCGTTCGTAGGTCTGGCCCGCGTCTTTGCAGATGCCTTTGAGGTCGTCCCCGACATAACCCATTGCGATTGCGGTGTTGTTCCAGCTCGACCCCTCGGCGCGGAGTTCCGCGGCGCGTTCGAGCACAGCCTCCACAGCAGGGGTGATGGTGAGCATGAAATCACACGGGGGAAATGCGAATGCCGTCGGGAATCGACGGCATGAGAATGGTGTCTATTTGTATATGCCGGACGAATAGCGTGAGGTCAAACCGGAATCGCGTGAATTTCATGCAGGCGAGCCACGGGAGTACCTCTTGCCCGAGTGAGCGCGACGCCACAGCCGTTATGGCCGCGTTTGCTCGAACAGATCCGATGTGTGGCACCAGAATGCACCGCCAAGGCGGGCGACGGTCTTCAGCTTTCGCGGATCGACGCCGCCCTTGCCGTCGAGCACTTCGTCCGCGATGTGGAGCATCACGACTTCACCGATCACGAGGTTGGCGGCAATCGGCCCGGTACCGCACGGAATGATCTGCTTGACGACGCACTCCATCGCAACCGGGGCTTCCTTGATTCGAGGCGGCCGTACTTTCACGCTGGGAATCGTCGTCAACCCTGCGAGCGACACTTCGCTTTCCGCATGCGGGATCTCCTTCGAGGTGAGATTCACCACCTCCGCGAGCGGAGAGACCGCAGAGTGAATCACGAACTCGCCGAGTTGCTCCAGGTTCAACAGCGTGTCCTTCTTCGTGCCGTCACGCCGCAGCGTGGGCGAGAACACGACAGTGGGCGGGTTCGCGCCGAATGCGTTGAAGAAGCTGAAAGGCGCGAGGTTCACCACACCACTCGGCGAGACAGTGGTCACCCATGCGATGGGCCGCGGTGTGACGACTCCGACGAGGTACTGATACACTTCGGGGACGGCAGTCGAAGATGGGTCGATTTGCATGTTCGTTAATCCAGCCAACTCATGGGGTAGTTCGCGTCGTCGAGTTCCATCGCTTGCTTCGTCAAAAACAGCGGGCGGAACGTGTCCACCATCACGGCGAGTTCATCCGTGCGGGTCATGTCCTTGCTGGCGACGATGGTGCCCGGGTGCGGCCCGTGTGGGATACCGTGCGGGTGCAGCGTGAATGACGACTCTTCGACACCGCGCCGACTGCCGAACTTCCCGCGGACATAGTACAGCACCTCGTCGCTCTCGACGTTGCTGTGAGCGTAGGGAACCTTGATCGCGTCAGGGTGCGTGTCGAGCATTCGCGGCGCGAAGGTGCAGACCACGAACCCCGGCGACTCGAACGTCTGGTGGATCGGTGGCGGCTGGTGGATCGTTCCCGTGATCGGCTCGAAATCGTCGGCATTGAACGTGAAAGGGTATACGAAACCATCCCAGCCCACGACATCGAACGGGTGGTTGGCGAGCGTGTACCGCGTGAGTCGTTCGCCATCTTTGATGAGCACCGGAACATCCTGTTCCTTGTCGATCACTACCGGTTCGTTCGGGCCGTGCAGATCGCGTTCACAGAACGGCGCACCGAGATTGAACTGGCCGTCCGGGTTGATGTACCTCCTGGGGAACCCAAGTAGCCCGGGCGATTCAATCACGAGCAGATCAGGCGGTGGGCTAGAAGCCGATTCAAACACAATCTCGTAGGTCGTGCAGCGAGGGATCACGATGTAATCGAATGGCTTGAAGGGCAGGATCCCGAAGTGCGTGAGGAGTTCGCCGCGACCCTTGTGGACGAAGATGATCTCTTCGGCGAGGCTATTGCGAAACAGTTCTTGCTGAGGCTGATTCGGTCGGCACCGCCACATGGTCACGTCGCTGTTCGTGAACATCGGCACGCGGCCGGTGACGGGGTCGCCCTTCGCAGGAGTGCTGCCCGTCTTCAGGTGATGGTGCCGTAATGCGGGTTGCTCGGAGCGCTCGACTGGCAACATCCCTGCGGCTTCGACTTTCTTGACGCGAGTCGGTGGCCGCAGATGATACGCGATCGAGTACGCGCGGCTGAAGCCGTGCGTGCTAATCACCTCTTCGTAGTAGATGCCCTCGTTCTTGTACCCCGGCTCGACGCGATGTGCCGTGTGGCGTTTCTTCGGGATGCTGCCAAGGGAGAGATAGCGTGGCATGGTGTTATCCTTGTTGCATCAACTTCGCCGCGTGACCATCGACACGCGGGCCGCCTTTTAGCAGCGAACACGTCGGCTTCCAACCAAGTTTCACACGACGGGCGAGCAACTCATCAGCGCTCGGCTTGTGGTCCCAGACGGCGACCGCCGCCAGTTCCCCAAATCACGAGACGCCAAATGTCAGCCAGCGCGAATCGGGTAGCGGCAGGAACAGGTCGTAACTGTACTCGTCCTGCTGCACGAGATCGATGCCCGCGAATGCGATGCCAGCACCAGGTGCCCACTTCAGGATTGCTTCGAGGTTCGGCAACCCCGCGACCTGTGCGCCGAGCGCGGGATCAGCCTCCGTCAGAGTGGCAAGTTGTTCAGCGTAGTTCATGACGACGAGCCTATTCCGAGTCTTCGAGGAATCGGGCGAGTTTCACAAGTGAGCCTATTCCGAGTCTTCGAGGAATCGGGCGAGTTTCACAAATGCGGTCGTTCCACGACGGTGTTTTGCAGGGTGCCCAGTCGCTCGATCGTCAGTTCAACAACGTCGCCAAGCTTGAGCCAGCCACCGACCGCTTCCGGGGTCAGTTCGAGAATGCAGCCGGTGCCGACGGTGCCGGAACCGATCACGTCGCCGGGGCGAAGCTCCGTGTCGCGGCTCGCATGGGCGAGGATCTGCGGCCACGTCCAGTACATGCTCCCAGCGTTGCCGCGCGAGTACGTTTTGCCGTTCACGGTCGCGGACATGTCGAGGTGAAGGCGACCGCCATGGTAAACGTCATGCAGCGCCGAGAGCGGCACTACTGTTGGGCCGAGAGTGGTGGCGAAGTCTTTGCTTTTGCTTGGCCCTAACCCCACTGCCATCTCGGCTCGCTGGATGTCGCGGGCACTCCAGTCGTTCATGATCGTGAAGCCCGCCAGGCACTCCATAGCCGAATCGTCGGCAGGCAGATCGCGGGCCGCAGTGCCGACGACGCACGCCAGTTCCAATTCGTAATCGAGTGCTGCACTGCCCTGAGGTGCCCAGACGGGATCGCCGTTGCCAATGATGGCAATTGGGTTCGAGAAGTAGAACACTGGTACCTGATACCACTGGGGAAGCATCTCCAGCCCGCGATGCCCCCGGCACGTCTTCACGTGCTGCTCGAAAGCGTAGAAGTCGCGAAGCGACGCAACAGGGAAGGGGGCTGGCATGGGAGCTACTCGAAGATTTCGGCGACGGGACACGAGAACCCGGGAAGTTCGTCGCCACCGGGAAGAACCTGCGACAACGTGTACATCACGGGTTCAGCATTCGGGCGATGAACGCGAACGGTTTCCTGATATGGGTCCACGATCCAAACTTGTTTCGTGCCACACTCGAGATATTCCTCGATCGCTTCGTTGATGTCTTTGTGCCTATCGTTCGGGGAAAGTACCTCGATCGCCAGGATGGGTGGACCGTCGACGTAGCTTGCTTTCTTCTTCGTGTTTGTGGCCTGTTCTGCCGTTCCAAGTGCAACATCCACGCCAACGTTTGTTTCGGGGTCTTTCCGAATGCGGAAATATGCCTCGTTCGAGTACAAGGCTCCGCGAGGTTTGGGTTGCTTCTTCAACCACGCTCCGAGCACGACTACCAGATTGGCCGTCGCCCGACTGTGACTGGGATTTCGCTTCGTCACTTTGCTCTCCCGAAGTTCTCCCCGGAATAGCCATCGCGCAACCCGCTTGCTGTAAGGCAACGCGAACAGATCGTCGCTCGTAAACAACTTCGGTGTTGTGGTTTCGCTCATGTCCGCACCTCACAGAGTTCCGCGGAGTTCCTGCTCGCGTTCGATGGCCTCGAACAGCGCCTTGAAGTTGCCTTTGCCGAAGCTCTTGCTGCCGCGGCGCTGGATCACCTCGAAGAACAGCGTGGGGCGGTCTGCCACCGGCTTCGTGAAAATTTGCAGCATGTACCCCTCGTCGTCCTTGTCAACGAGGATGCCAAGCTCGGCGAGTTCGTCGATGTCTTCCTTGATCGCGCCAACACGCTGTTGAAGCGTGTCGTAATAGGTTTTCGGCACACGGAGGAACGAGACGTCGTTCGCACGCATGGCCTTCACGGTCTTGATAATGTCGCCGGTGATCAGTGCGATGTGTTGCACGCCGGGGCCGCCGTAGTACTGCAAATACTCGTCGATCTGGCTGCGGCGTTTCGCCTTTGCGGGTTCGTTGATCGGGAACTTCACCCGCCCCGTACCGTTCTGAACCACCTTGGACATGAGTGCCGAGTACTCGGTTGAGATGTCCTTGTCGTCGAACGAGATGAGTTGCGAGAAGCCGAGGATCTTCCGGTAGAACTCGACCCACTCGTTCATCTTCCCTTCCTCGACGTTCGCGACCATGTGGTCGATCGCCGCGAGGCCTACGGGCCGTTCTGTGCTCGGCTGATATCGTTCTGGGTCGATGTTCTTGTAGCCCGGTGCGAACACGCCACGGTAGCGATCGCGGTTGATGAAGGAGTGTGTGGTGTCGCCGTAAGCCTTGATGCTCGCCGTCTCGAACACGCCGAAATCATCTTCGAGCGCTTCCGGTGGCCGCACCGGTTTTGCTCCGCGTTTCACGGCTTCCTCGAAGCATCCCCGCACGTCCGCAACATCCAGCGCGATGTCCATGACGCCATCGCCGTGTGTGATGAGCCGCTGGCTTTCGGGGTGTTCCTTGCTCAATGGCGAGGTGAGCACAAAGGTGATGTCGCCTTGCCGCAGGACGTAGCCCGCCTCGTGCCTGACCTTGGTTTCGAGGCCAGCATACGCGACCACATCGAACCCGAAGGCGTTTCGGTAGAAAAACGCCGATTGCCGGGCGTTCCCCACGAAGAACCGTACGTGATCGATCTTGCGAAGTGGAATGTCTTGCATGATGAAACCCAAGAAGATGATCCACAGATTACACAGAAGCCACAGATTTCAAATACAGATGCCAGAGAGGACAAAGATGAAGTGCAACGGTCCTTGGTTCTGTCTTCATCTGTTATTGAAATCTGTGGCTTCTGTGTAATCTGTGGATCTTGCTGTCACAGAATGGGAATTCCGAAGCGCCGCACGAGCGATTCGAGTTCACGCCGCAGGAACGGCATCGACGGCGCGATGAAGAAGTCCTTTTGCATCTGCGACGGATCGTAGTCCGTGGTAATCACGGTCTCCGTCACGAATGGCCGGCGAGTCGCATCCTTCGAGAACAGGGAATGCGGAATCTCGCCCGTGCTACTCAGGATACCGGCGCCGAAGACCTTCGTTTCGCCTGCTTCCTCGATCAATCCGAACTCGATGCTGAACCAACTGAATCGCTTGAGCGCAAGCACCTGATCGCCGTGCGGGGTCGTTGCGGCGGCCTTGCCGATCAGCGTCAGCAACTCCGCGTAGTCCTGATTCATGAGCGGCGGAACGTGACCGAGGCAATCGTGGATCATGTCCGGTTCGGGGGTGAACTCGGGGTGCGATCCGTGCCGGATGAACTGCGTGACGGGGAAGCCGCGCTGGGCGATGTACTCGTAAAACGTGCGGTACGGCAGAGCACCCTCGGCCGGCACGAGGTGCATGTTCGTTTCATGTTCGAGTCGTTCGCTGATCGTGCGAAGCTGAGGGATCTCCGTCTCGGTGATTGAGAGATCGTCTTTCGCTTTCAGGTAGATCGAGCAGGCGTACTTCCGGTGAAGCTCGTCGAGTTTCGGGCTGACATCACGCCAGATCCGAGTCTCCTCGGCCGTGTACTCCACACTCGGTGGCCCGAGCTGTTCCAGTCTGTGCTTGCGGCACAGTGCGAACAGTTCTTTCCGCCGGGTGACGTACTCCTCATCTCCAAGTCCCGGGTGTCCCGGTTCGAGTTCGAGTTCCGCCACGTCCGGAGGCACAACCATCGAGTTGGGGTCGATGGCTGTTCCGTATTGGATGAGAGTATTGGCTTCTTTCATTGCAAACGGCTCCCAGTGGGAGAGGGAGAGGAGTACGAGTATTCTATCGGGTAGTGGCTGGAGAATGTAAAGGTTTAGCGGTCGGCCTTTGGGAGCGATCGCTACAGAGGGAAGGAACATCATGCGTGCCGCGTACTTCGAGACGACTGGCGCTCCAGAAGTTATCAAAATCGGCGAAATTCTGACCCCAGAACCAAGACCCGGTGAAATTCGGGTGAAGGTTCTCGCGGCGGCGATCAACCCGATCGACACCTACATCCGGAGCGGGGCCGCGCCAATGACGCTGCCGAAACCCGCGATCACGGGAACCGACTTCGCCGGGGAGGTTCAAGCGGTTGGGACTGGCGTAACCCGCTTCAAGATTGGCGACCGCGTCTGGGGATCGAATCATGGTTTGCTCGGCAGGCAGGGGACGTGTGCCGAAGCGCTCTGCGTCGAGGAGAAATGGGCCTATCCGACGCCAGTGGGCGTTTCCGATGAACAGGCCGCAGCCGCCGCTTTGGTGGGTATCACGGCGCACCTGGGGTTGTTTCAACGTGCGAACCTGCAACGAGGTGAAACCGTCTTCGTCAATGGCGGCACAGGTGGTGTCGGGTCAATGGTTGTACAGATGGCTAAGGCCGTGGGCGCAAAAGTCATCACCAGTGCTGGTAGTGATGAAAAAGCGATGATGGCGAGGGAACTCGGGGCGGACTTTGTCGTCAACTACAAGGGAGAGGACTTTGCGGCGAAGGTGAAAGAAGCCGCTGGAACTGCTGGTATCCAGGTGTGGTTTGAAACGCAGCCGCCAACAGACCTGGATCGGACCTTCGATTTGATGGCCCCACGCGGTCGAGTTGTGCTGATGGCGGGTCGTGCGGCACGGCCGAACTTCCCGAACGGCGCATTCTACGTGAAGGGGTTGTCGCTGTTTGGGTTCGCCATGTTCAACATGACTGCGGAGGAACAGCGGGTCTGTGCCGACGACATCAACAAGTGGTTGGCGTCCGGGCAACTCAAGGCGATCGTCGGAAAGACATTCCCGCTGGCCGAGACTGCCGCTGCTCATGTACTCCAGGAGGATAACACGAGCCGCAAGGCCGGGACACTCACAGGAAAGATTGTCATTTTGCCGTCATCATGATGATTGTGGACGTACAGTTCAAGAAACAACCTGCTCTGTGGAGGCGGCGAATGTCTGTGCGGTTGCTCACTCTGATCGTCTCCCTTGTCGGGTTCGCGTCTGTAAGTACCGCGGACCCAGGCGTTCGGGTTGTCGTGGCACAATCGAACTCTCCGGCGGCGGCGTTCTCGGCACGTCCGGGAAATGGCACGGTGTTCTCGGCTGTCCCTGATAAGGGCGAGATCCATTCCGGGGATGTGCTGTTCAGCTTACCGGGCGCGAATCTCACGACGAAAAACAACGCGGTCACGGTACACACGCTGGCCGACTTCGACTCACGCTCCCCACTCCCGATCATCGAAACCGCGTATTCGCTCGCTCTACCTGCCGACAAAGACATCGATCTGGAACTGATCCTGGATCGTGGCCGAGTCAACATCACCAATGTGAAACCGGCAGGTTCCGCGATCGTACGATTGCGATTCTGGGATCAGAGCTGGAAGATTATTCTGGATGCTCCGAAAACACGTGTGACGGTCGAGCTATGTGGTCGATGGCCGGCTGGCACTCGCTTCCGACCCACTGATGCCAAGGCTGATCCAGCCAAGGCTCCTACCCCGGTTGGCTCGCTCATCTTCCTCGTGTTGGCGGGTTCGGCATCCGTTGATCGAAGTGGCGTAACCGTCGCAATGCGTGCCCCGCCGGGACCTGCGGAACTTCGCTGGAATAGCCTGACGGGGTCCGTGCCGCAACCGCAGCGGCTCGACAAATTCCCAGCCTGGGCCGACCCGGAACTGGCGCTGTCCGACGACGGGCAGAAACTGGCCGTCGCTTCAGAACGGCTCCGGAAGTCGATCGCGGATGATGGCGAGAAGGCGTGCGACACCTTCCTCAGCTCGGTTGATCCGCTCAGCCAACGGATCGCACTCGCGACCCTCGCCGGACTCGACGGAATCGAACGACTGGAGAAGAACCTGAGCACAGCCAAGACACAGGAACAATGGGATTTCGGCGTTACCGTGCTGCGTCACTGGATCGGTCGAACTCGCGGGCAAGACCAGCAGTTTTACCAACTCTTGACCACGCGAAGCGGGTATACTGATGCGCAGGCACGAATCATCATTCAGCTACTGCTTGGCTTCGAGCCGGGCGATCTGAATGCTCCCGAGACGTACGAAGTCTTGATCGATTATCTTCGGAATCCGAAACCGGCGATTCGGAGCTTGGCGGCGTGGCATCTGGTCCGCCTCGTGCCGCAAGGCAAACCGATCGCCTTCAAGCCGAACGCGAATGATGACGAAGCACGGCTGTATCAACAGGCCTGGAAACAGCTGATCCCGAGTGGGAAGTTACCACCAGCAGTGGTGAAGAAGCCCTAGCCCCTTCCGTTCGGCGGAGCCAAGCGGATCCTTTATCGAGGACTCCATCATGATCCGAATCGCAATCTGCGGGCTGGCAATCGCGCTCTCGCCAGCGGTTGTGTCCGCTCAGGTTTTCATCCCCGCGCAATCACCACCAAACAGCCCGTTCGGACCGTTAACCCCGTATCGATTCCAGCCGTATGTTGGAGTTGGTGCCCAGACGATCTACGGGAACGTCACAGTCGGTCAGCAAGTCCCGTTCAACAGCCCGCTCAACCGAATCACGAATATGCCGTTCCAGAACTGGTACGCTCGACCATCCAGCGCGCCTCCGCCCCTGCTTCCTTGGTCCGCTGGTGGCCGCGTGAGCACCGGATATATGTCCGGGGGGTCGTCGAATTCCACGATCATGCAGAACGCACAACGTGAAATGGAACGGGCACAGGGGGTCGCCGCAACGGCACGTATGTTCCCGGGTTCAAGTGGTGCCAAGCATGCGGCAGTCGATGAAGAGTGGAATTACGAGAAATTCGGTACTGTTGGGCTGCCGGGTGGTCTCAAGTCGGTGACTGAAAACCCTGATGAACTGGTGAAGGCTCTCTCGTTCACCGATGAACAAGACCTCATCTCCGGGCAGGCGTTGAACCAGATTCTCCTGGCGGTAAATGCCGCCACCAGCAAAGGCGCAAAGGGGCCATCTGCGTTCCTGACCCCTCAGCTAATCACCGACATTCGGTTTCACGGTTCTGCGGAAGCCGAAGCTGTGAACTTCCTCATGCCAGGCGCTCGGCTCAATTTCCCAACCGCCTTCGATGCCGCAGTTTTAAAGGATGTTCGCGAGGCACTTGAGAAGGATTTTGTCGCAGTGGCAACACCACTCCGCGATGGCAAACTTCCTGAGTTGATGCCACTCATGCGACTTGGTGTCGAAATTCAGCGTGCCAGAGAACTCGCTACTCCGGTGATCTGTGAGCTTCCTTTCGATGAAGCTGTGGCGGCGCGTCGGTTCCTGAACCACCTCGATATCGCGCTGGTGGCGTTCAAGGCTCCGAACTCGTTCCAGATGTTCAACCCAGCCTGGGCGTCCGAAGGTGGAAGCGTGGGGGAACTGGTGAAGCACATGGCCAAGTTCAAACTCGTCTTTGGCCCAGCGCCTTCGGGCGGTGGTGATGCCTATGTCGCGCTTCACAAAGGGCTTTCGACATACCTGTTCGTGCTCACGCAAGGAAAGAAGTGAGCCTCGAGTGCAGCGTGAAGAGAGCAGGGGACGAGAGTCCCCTGTTTCCGTTTCTTGTCCTGCAATAATCGAAATTGACGGGGTTGTCAGGGCTACTCAGAGGTAGAAGTTTGGTGGGGTGGGTCGAGACCGGCTTTGCGGTCGAGCCCCACCACAACCTTGCGAAATGGTGGGGCTCGTCGCGAAGCGCGGCTCGACCCACCCTACCAAAATCGCTCAAACTCATTGAATGCGTAGCCTTGACGGGGGTATGATTTGACAAATCCGGATCGTTAATTACTATATATGTGTACACAAAGTTGGTGCTGGTAACCCACTTCACCGCGCGATTCTCCGAACCCATTCAAACGTCGAATTGAGTAACCGACCCTACCATGGCGGTTGGGGCTTGGTAGTTTTGCCCTGTTAGCTTATAACTGTTCCCGAGAGACCTGCCTGACGGGATTCGGGCAGGTGTGCGGCACGACCCTCGAAGGTTGAAGGGAACTCGGTATGAAGAGGGCCTTGATCACTGGCGTCACGGGACAAGACGGCAGTTACCTATCCGAACTCCTCCTCACTCAGGGATATGAGGTTCACGGAGTCGTTCGTCGGTCGAGTACGGAAAATTTCGAGCGGATTGCAGATCTGTCCGGCAAGATTCACCTCCATCAAGCGGACTTACTCGATCAACTGTCGATTATTGATGTCATCAAGGCAACGCAACCTGATGAAGTGTATAATCTTGCCGCGATGAGTTTCGTTCCGACGAGCTGGAAACAGCCCGTGTTGACGGGCGAGTTCACGGGCATCGGTGTGACGCGTGTTCTGGAAGCGGTGAAACTTCTTGGTCGGGACAAGATCAAGTTCTACCAGGCGTCTTCGAGCGAGATGTTCGGCAAGGTGCAAGAGGTTCCGCAGTCAGAAAACACCCCGTTCTACCCGCGAAGCCCATATGGTGTCGCGAAGGTTTACGGGCACTGGATCACAGTAAACTACCGCGAAAGCTACAACATGTTCTGTTGTAGCGGTATCCTGTTCAATCACGAAAGCCCGCGTCGCGGTCGCGAATTTGTCACTCGCAAGGTGACGGATGGCGTTGCCCGCATCAAACTCGGCATGGCCAAGACCCTCAAGCTGGGTAACCTCGACGCCAAGCGAGACTGGGGTTTTGCCGGCGACTACGTGCGGGCCATGTGGCTCATGCTGCAACAGGACAAGCCCGACGATTACGTTGTTGCCACGGGTGAAACCCACACGGTGAAGCGGCTCGTCGAACTCGCGTTCGGTGCAGTCGGACTGGACTGGAACAAGTATGTCGAGATCGACCCGTCACTCGTTCGGCCGGCTGAAGTGGATCTGCTGATTGGCGATCCGACCAAGGCCAAGACGAAACTCGGCTGGAAGCCAGAGGTTGGCTTCGAGCAACTTGTCGAGATGATGGTGAAGTCCGATCTGGCCCGGCTTCAGGGCCAATCGACACCAGACTTCAAGGCCAAGGGTATTTGATGTGACGACAAGCGATGGACGATGAACAAGGAATCGACCGATCGGCCAAGGGGCAAGATTCCAAGTTACACGCTTCATCGTTTCTCGTTTCTGGGGCGAAGCCGAAGATGCGAATCCTGATCACCGGGATCACCGGGTTCGTCGGCGGTCACCTGGTTGAATCTCTGATGCCGCGCGGCCATACCATCTTTGGTTTGAGCCGCCGTGGAACGTGGCCGACACAGCTTTCTCACCTTGCGGATCAGGTCAAGCTGTATTCGGGTGATCTCGCGGACTCCAACTCCGTCGAATCCGTTCTCGCCCAGTCACGCCCGGACTGGTTGATGCATCTTGCCGGTTACGCGAATCCCGGCCGCTCATATCTCGAACAGGATCAGTGCTGGCACGACAACTTCGCCTCGACGCAGGTGCTCTACGAGGCGATCGTTCGCACCGGCTTGAAGCCGCGAATTCTCTACGTTTCCACAGGTTTGGTGTATGGCGAACCACACGAGGTGGACGGTGCCTGCGATGAGCAAACGGTCCTGAAACCAGCGACCCCTTACGCCGCAAGCAAAGCTGCCGCAGACCTGTTAAGTTATCAATACACTCGCCGACCGGGGCTGGATATCGTCCGCGTCCGGTTGTTCAATCAGATCGGCCCACGCCAGAGTGCGGACTACGCCTCCGCGAATTTCGCCCGACAGATCGCAGCGGCCGAGGCTGGAACTCAGCCTCCGGTCATCGAAACCGGTGATCTGAGTGCGCGTCGTGACATCACGGACGTTCGAGATATGGTCGCGGCGTTCCCGCTGTTGCTGGAACACGGGCGAACTGGCGAGGTGTACAACGCCGGTCGTGGTGAGACCTACCGCATCAAGGATCTGCTCGACAAGTTGATCGCACTCGCGAGGGTGAAGGTGGAAGTCCGTCAGCGGATCGAGCCAGAGCGGAAGGCCGACACTGCGGTGACCCGAGCGGACTCGCGGAAACTTCGCGAGACAACGGGTTGGATACCCCGTATCCCTCTCGAACAGACACTTACGGATATTCTCGATAACTGGCGAAAAACGAACGGCGATCGGCCCGCGTGAACTTCGCCAGAAGTGTTTCGTCGCTCTCTGGGAAGGCTTGTCCATGAAAGTCGCAGTAATCGGCACCGGATACGTTGGGCTGGTCACGGGAACGTGTCTGGCGGAGAGCGGCAACGATGTTGTCTGCGTGGATAACAACCCGAACAAGATCCAGACGCTCAACGACAACCGCATCCCCATCTACGAGCCGGGGCTTCACGAACTCGTCCTGCGGAACAAGCGGGAAGGTCGCCTCAGTTTCACCACGGATCTGTCAACTGCCGTGCGTGCCGCGAAGCTTGTGTTCATCGCCGTAGGTACGCCCCAATCCGATGAGGGTGACGCTGATCTCACGGCTGTGTTCGCGGTGGCGGATGCGATCGGCGAAGCCCTCAAGGAACTCCCCGCAGGGAAACCCGGTGAACGGATCGTGATCACCAAGAGCACGGTTCCCGTCGGTACCAACGCGAGCGTCGCGGCACGGCTTGCCGCGAAGGGTTGCGGCCATGTTGATGTGGCGAGCAACCCCGAGTTTCTCAAGGAAGGCGCCGCGATCGACGACTTCATGAAACCGGATCGAGTCGTGGTCGGCGTTCGCAATTCCGAGGTCGGCGAAGTGTTGCGGGAACTCTACTCGCCGTTCTTGCGAACGGAACGGCCATTTCTCGTGATGACGCCCGAGTCGGCCGAGATGACGAAGTACGCCGCGAACGCGATGCTTGCGACAAAGATCAGCTTTATCAACGAGATGGCGAACCTCTGCGATCGCCTGGAGGCAGACATCAATGACGTGCGGAAGGGGATTGGTCACGATCAGCGGATCGGCTTTCAGTTTCTCTTCCCTGGCCCCGGCTACGGCGGCTCGTGCTTTCCAAAGGATGTGGAAGCAATCGTCGCGATGGGTCGCCGCACGGGGTTGCCGTTAAAGCTCATGCAGGCCGTGGACGCGGTCAACGATGCTCAGAAGGAAGTGCTCTTCCAGAAGATTTGGACTCACTTCTCTGGGCAATTGGAAGGGAAGACGCTCGCCGTGTGGGGGCTTGCATTCAAGCCGCGAACGGACGATATTCGCGAAGCTCCGGCCCTCACGCTGATCAATTCACTCCTGGGAGCCGGGGTGAAAGTGCGGGTCCATGACCCCGAGGCGATGCCCAACGTCCGCGAAATGTACGGGGACAAACTTCACTACGCCGACCGCCCATATGGAGCGCTCGAAGGGGCGGATGGGCTGGTGATCGTCACGGAGTGGCAGGAGTTTCGGAACCCCGATTTCGAGATCATGCGGCGACTGCTGAAGGGCCGCGTGATCTTCGACGGCCGAAACATCTACGAACCGCGACACATGGAATCGCTCGGCTTCAGCTATCACGGGATGGGTCGCGGCCACAAGCCAGGCTGATCTTCGCAGCTCAGCCGCCGCTGCCAAGTTCGTCGAGGAGGTGGCCGAGCTTGGCTTTCTTGGTCTGCAGGTAGTCGCGGTTGTGGTCGCCCGGCACCATCTGGATCGGAATCCGCTCCACGATTCGCATTCCGTAACCCTCCAGGCCGATCACCTTGCGGGGGTTGTTCGTCAGAAGGCGGATGTCGCGCACACCGAGATCATAAAGGATTTGCGCTCCGATTCCGAAGTGACGGAGGTCGGGTGCGAAGCCGAGGCGGCGGTTCGCCTCTACCGTGTCCAGACCCTCTTCCTGCTGAAGTTTGTAGGCCTTCAACTTGTTCAGTAGCCCAATGCCGCGGCCCTCTTGCCGCATGTACACGATCACACCGCGACCGGCCTTGGCGACCTGTTGCATCGCGTACTTCAATTGAGGTCCGCAATCACACTTTGCTGAGTGGAGAACATCGCCTGTCAGACACTCACTGTGCATACGCACGAGGGCAGGTTGCTCCTGCACGGGAACGCCTTCATCGGTCGCAACCCCGATACCGCCGAGAGAGAGCGCAAGGTGCGGTTCCTGATCCACGATCGAGGAATAGGCGAACAAGTCGAACACGCCGAAGTCGGTTGGCAACTTGAGGGCGATCTCGCGGCGGATGAGCTTCTCGCGATGTCGTCGATGCTCGATCAGATCAGCGATGGTGCACATCTTCAGGCTATGCAGCTGACAGAACGTCTGCAGATCGGGAAGCCGGGCCATGGTGCCGTCTTCGTTCAGGATTTCGCAGATAACCGCGGTTTCCCGAAGTCCCGCGAGTCGGCACAGATCCACGCTCCCTTCCGTGTGGCCCGCGCGAACCAGCACGCCACCAGGCTTCGCGATGAGGCCATCCATGTGCCCCTTGTCACGTACCAGGTCTTGCGAGGTGGAATTCGGATCGGCACACACCTGAATCGTGCGGCAGCGATCGAAGGCGGAAATGCCCGTGGAGACGCCAAAGCGTGCGTCGAAGTTGTGCGTGAATGGCGTTGCGGTGGGATCGAGGTTCACGCCTGGGAGCAGATCCAACCCCAGGCGATCAGCATGCGGTCGAGCGAACGAGACGCACAATCGGCCACAGGCGTGGCGAATCATAAAGTTCACCGCCGCCGGCGTGATCGCCTCGGCTGCCATTACGATATCGCCTTCGTTCTCGCGATGTTCGTCGTCGACAAGAACAATCATCCTGCCTGCACGAAGTTCTTCGAGAGCAACGTCGATCGAGCAGAAACCGCGGTTAGAAGTGGGCATCGTAGGTCGCTGTCCGTGTGGAAGTCTGTTCGCCTCTGGAATTGTACGCGAGGCGAGTGCCAACTTCTCAACCAGGACCACCTGGACCCCCAGGTCCGCCTGGTCCGGATGGCATGACTTTCACTTCGCGAAGATCCGACTCAACCCGAACCGCCCGCCAACGGTACTGCCGTTTGCCGAGTTCCATGAACTCCGGTGGGCTTGTCGTCCCCTGGGCTGGATTGGCTTCGGCCCGGAGTTTCTTCAGATCTGCAAGCACGTCGGACTCCGTGCAAATAAGAACTAACCGCCCACGTGCTGCGGTTCCGCTTCCGAACAGGGGAACCTCGCACGGGACGCGGACTTCAATCCCGACATCCGTGACGGTCAGAACACTGCTCACGTCGGTCTTCTCGTTGTCCTTGATGCGTCGACCGGTTGGAAGCAACCCGTACTCGAGCCAGGTGCGAAGGAACAACTCCCTCAACTCCGTGGAGGGTTCGCTGCCATCACGGTGACGGACGAACTGATTGCGGATGTATGGCGCGTAGTCAGGGGTGATCGTGAACGCGAGCGGCAAGTCGAAGCTCCAGATGCGGGCGTGAGAGGCAATGATCGCCCGCTGCATCACGGCCGGATCAGGAGTCGGGACGATCTGCGACTGGTAGAGGAACGCTCTGGCACTTGCACCAGACGCCGCCATCTCCAGGAATGCACGAGATGCCGCCTCCGCCGATCGCTCCAGTTCCGCGACTCGCCAGCCATATGGAGTCCGAGAGACCTGGTCCTGAATGATGTACTTTTGACCCTGCTGGAACGAGATTGCCCACTGGCGACCGACAAGTTCCGACTTGGAGACATCCGACTTGACCCCACCTTCCATCCCACGTAGCTCAAACTCGATTGGGAAGGTCCCTTCCGGACATGTCAATGTCGTTGTGTAGGTGCACTTGGTCGTGCCCGGTTGATAGAGCCAGTCCTTGACGATTCCCTTGCCGACGGCGCAGGCACCGGGGTTGCGTTTTGCGAGAAGGACGACATCCGCTTGTTCGAATGCAAGATATGCAGGCCCGAATTCGGCTTGAAGTCGAGCCGTATCCTCTGGACTGAGCGCAGTACGTCGGCCGGGGTCGAGAGTGCGAAGGAACGCGCGGTTGAGATCATCGTTCAGGATGTAGCCGATCCATTGCTCTGCCTGATTTGCCGCGTCCCGGCGGACCGAGTAATCGATCGCGAAGAGATAGGCTGAGAACCCCAGGCCGCCGACCAACCCGGTCCACCAGGCACTCTTGACGAGATCGAGGCCGAACAGGATGCCGGTCCGCGTCCCCTCCGAATTCTGGATCATCTTTCTCGCCGCGAACGACAAGACAATGGCGATCACGGGGAGGATCATCAACTCGGGCAGCAGGAGCGGCTTCTTCTCGCGAAAAGCGACCAACCCCAGGACTAACAGGAGGCTGACGTACAGATTTGCGGCCGCGGAAGCTCCCACGGCGACCCAGGACACCGAGACGTAGGGTGTGGTATCAGCAGTGGAACCAAGTGCGGGTGCTGGAGTCGGGTCGGGCATAGGGGAAACCCGGGTGGTGATGCAATGACGATGCGCGTTCTACGCCGAGAATGGGCTGGGAGTTCGACAGAAGTCAGCAGCGTTAACCGTCGAGTGGCTCACGCTGCAACTTTGACAAACTCAGTCTTCCGAATCTGCACGAACGCCGGACCCAGGCATCGGCGGTGCGGCACCGGGCATGCCGGGGTACGATCCGGGGAGGTTCGCCATGATCGTCTGATTTCGGGCCTTCTGGCCACCCAACTGGATGTTGCCGCTGCCATCAAGGTAGATCTTATCTTGCAGGATCTCCTGGATGACGATCGCCATCTTGTCCGCACCTCGCATTTCCACCAGCGGCTTTGCTCCGGTGTTCAGCGCGACCATTCGCTTCTGAATCAGGGTGGACAGTTTGAACCGTCCCCCAACCTTGTTTACGATTCCTTCTTCCTTCAGCTCGTCAAGCATCGAAGTTACCTCGTTGGAAACCGGTCTCGGACGAGTCGCTCCAGTTCCGCGACTGCCCGATCCAGATTTTCGTTCACGATCACATGGTCAAACTCATTGACCCGCGCCAGTTCCTGGCGGGCCGTCTCTAATCGTCGCTGAATCCGTTCTTCGCTCTCCGAGCCTCGCCCTCGCAATCGGGCCTCCAGTACCTCAAAGCTCGGAGCGACAACAAACACTGTGAGGCATTCGGGGCATAACTCACGCACTCGTGCCGCGCCCTGAACGTCGATCACCAGGACGACCCCGATTCCCGCTTCCAGATAGGGATCGACTTCCGAGCGCGGGGTGCCGTAACAATCCCGGCCATGCACAACCGCGGATTCGAGCATCTGACCAGTATCCAGCGCGGACTGAAACTGCTCTCGCGTCCAGAAGTGGTAGCTGATCCCCTCCGCTTCACCGTCGCGTTGTTGGCGAGTGGTTGCCGTTACCGCTCGCCGCATCTGCAAGTTGCCCAGGTGCAAGAGTCGCTCGACAACCGTAGTTTTCCCAACTCCGCTTGGCCCTGAGACAACGATCAATGGTCCATGTGTGAATCTGGGAGCGTGAGTAGCTGGCTGGAGGCTGACTGCGTTTTCAGGTTCGGGGTTCTGGTTCCGCATTCCGCGCTCCGAATTTCGCATTCAACTCATTCTATGTTGAGAGCCAGTTCGCGGATCTTCTCCAGTGCCGATTTCATCTCGATGACGTGCCTCGAGATCGCTACGTCGCCTGCCTTGGAGCCAAGTGTGTTCGTTTCGCGACCGATCTCCTGAATCACGAACTCGAGTTTGCGGCCAGCCTCCTCGCCCTTGCGGACAAGTTCCGAGAATTGATCCAGATGGGCCGACAATCGCGTGATCTCTTCCGCCACGTCGCTGCGGTCCGCGAAGAGAGCCAGTTCCCGAATCACATGGTCGGGATCAAGCGTCACACCGGTATCGCCAATTGACTGACGGACACGTTCGAGAAGACGTGTTCGATAGTCGGAAGTTACTGAGGGTAGTAATGTGCGGATCGCGGCAACTTCGCTGGAGATCGTGCCGTGCAAGGCGAGAAGTTCGGTGGCCATCGCCCGGCCTTCTTCGCTTCGCATCGTGGTCAGGTTGGCCAGCGCGGCATTAAGCGTTTGCTCAACCACTGGCCACTCGTCAGCAGGAGGCGATCCCGGAGAACGAGTTTCCGGTGCCACTCCTGGTAATGCAAGAGCACCAGCAAGAAGCGGTGCGGCATACTCCGGAGTTCCCGCCGTTTCACAAGCCGAGCGAATCTGCTTCAGATACGCCGACAGCGCGATTGTGTTGAGAGTCTGCCCAGTTGTACCGCCCTGGCGTTCGACGCGAACGTGAATGGTGATCGTGCCGCGGTGAACGTGCCGTCGAACTACCTTTTCGAGCTCGGCTTCGAACATCGGATATGGGTCAGTGCCCCGGACCGACACTTTGAGGTGCCGATTGTTCACCGCGCGGACTTCAACCCCAACCGCCAGCCTGTCGGTCTGGGTTCGGGATTCCCCGAACCCGGTCATGCTGAGCAACACGAGGGTGAGCCTCAGGTGTGAACTGACGGAGAATCTGAGTTACTGCCCGGTAATTCCCGGAGTGTCAACGGAACGTACGGTATCGTACTTGACCACCTTGACGTGAATCATGATGACCAACACCCACACGCCCGCGAACCAGAGGGTGATCTTCACGAACTGGTCAGCAGCCCGTGAGCCGAACGGGCTGGACCCGCCGGCACCGCCGAACGCCCCCGCAAGTCCGCCGCCCTTGCCACGCTGAATCAGGACAAGCAGCATGAGCATCAGGCCAAGCCCGATGACGGTCAGATTCAGAAGATGCGAATACCATTCCGCGCCAAAGAGGGCCACGTGCCGACCTCCACTCAATGCTCGGATCGGGTCGGAGCCCGATCGGGTCAATTGTTAGCCTACGGAAACGGGTGCGTTCTGGATAGGGGACATTCAAGCGCCCGCAGCCTTCACGATTGCCAGGAACTGATCGGGCTTGAGGCTGGCGCCGCCGACCAACCCGCCATCCACGTCGGGTTGCGCGAAAAGCCCGGCAGCGGTTTCGGGTGTCACGGAACCGCCGTAGAGGATGGGAAGGGCATTGGCGATTTTCTCGCCGTGGAGCGTCTGAAGTTTTCCGCGAATAAACGCATGAGCGGCCTGTGCCTGATCGGGCGTCGCGGTTCGACCAGTCCCGATGGCCCAGACAGGTTCGTATGCGATGACCACCAGTTCCATCTGTGCGTCAGTCATCCCCGCAAGTGCTGAGTAAACCTGGCGCTGAAACACCCGCTCCGCCATATTTCGGTCGCGTTCAGTCAGTGTTTCGCCAACGCAGAGAATGACGTGCAAACCCGAATCGACGGCTGAGTGAACCTTGTGGTTGATCGAGATGTCGGACTCACCCAGGATATGCCGGCGTTCGCTATGGCCGACAATCACGTACTTGCAACCGACTTCCTTGAGCATTCCCGGGCTGACTTCGCCCGTGAACGCGCCCTTGGTTTCGTTGTGAACGTCCTGGGCGCCGAGCGTGACGCTCGATCCCTTCAGCGCTTCCGCGACCGACACCAGCCAGGGGAAGGGCGGGCAAACTGCAACTTCGACCGCCGTGCTTTTGCCGACGCCCTGCGCCACTGCCGTGGCCAATGCCTTGGCCTCGGGCAGTGTCGTGTTCATCTTCCAGTTGCCAGCGACGAACTTCTTACGAGGCATGGGTGATTCCTGGCAATTAGCCCGCTATGCGTGATGGGTCAAGATGGAGTCACGCCGCCACAAGTGGCGAGCGATCGGTCGATCAACTCTCGGTTGGTGCCCAGAACTCGCGACCAAGAGCGCCAGCCAGTTTGCGGAGGTCGCCCATCAGATCCAAGAACTGGTGGGGGAGAAGCGCCTGGGGGCCATCCGAGAGCGCCTTCTCCGGGCAGTTGTGAACCTCGACGTGTACTCCGTCGGCTCCAGCAGCAACGCTTGCGCGGCACATGCTTGGGATCAGGTCTGGGCGACCGGTCGCATGGCTCGGATCCACGATAATTGGCAGGTGGCTCTGACCCTTCACGTTTGGAACTGCGCTCAGGTCGAGCATGTTGCGGGTGCTGTCCTCGAAACTCCGCACGCCGCGTTCCACCAGCACCACGTCCTTGTTTCCTTCCGCGAGGACGTACTCGGCTGACATGAGCAGATCCTTCACAGTCGCGCTCATGCCTCGCTTGAGTAGCACGGGAGTCTTGGTTTTCCCGCACTCTTTCAAGAGGTCGAAGTTCTGCATGTTGCGGGCACCGATCTGGAGCATATCGGTGTACTTGCACACGAGTTCGACTTGCCGTGGGTCCATCACTTCCGTGACGACCGGCATGTCGTACTTCTGCCCGACTTCTTTCAGGATCTTCAGGCCGTCTTCGCCCATTCCCTGGAATGCATACGGGCTTGTTCGCGGTTTGAATGCTCCACCGCGAAGGATGTTTGCCCCGCCAGCTTTTACGTACTTCGCGATTGCGTCCAGCACCTCGTAGCTCTCGATAGCACAGGGGCCAGCGATCATGGCAAGGCTTCCGCCGCCAATGCGAACCTTTCCGACATACACAACACTATCGGCCTTGTGGAACTCGCGGCTCGCGAGCTTGAACGGCTTCATGATGTTGAGGACTTGCTCAACACCCGCGATGGCCGAGAAGTTCTGGGCTTCTGGCTTGGTTTCGTCGCCGATGACACCAACGATGGTGCGGCTTTCGCCACGACTCACGTGCGGGGTGAAGCCCAATTCACGGACCCGTTCGATCACGTGTTCGATCTGTTCGAGGCTGGCGTCCGGTCGAATAACGAGGATCATGGGGAGTGTCGGTTATCAGTTATCAGTAGTCAGTTGGGAACCAGCGAGAGGATCCGCTTAACTGCACACGCTCATGTTACGGGTTGGAAGACATGATGACAGCGCGGGCGAAGCGGACTTCGCCGAACGGCTTATATCTGAACCATTCTAAAACCGGCTCTCGGCCATTCTTGGGGAAAGTGATGATGTGGTTTGGTGGGGTAGGCAGGCATTCTTGTCTGCCTGCCCCACCAATACCAACCACCACCCGAAAACTGATCACTCGTCGGCGGGGGTCGCGTGCGGGAAGGAGCCGAGAACGCTCACGACCTCGCAGGTTGCTTCCATTGCTGCAATGGCCTTGCGGACCTTTGGATCTTCCCGATGCCCATCGAAATCAATGAAGAAGACGTATTCACCCTTTGCTTCGGGATAGGGGAATGATTCGATCCAGGTCAGGTTCAGTTTGTTGCTCTTGAAGATCGTCAACACATCGGCGAGGGCGCCTGGTGAGTGGCTGATCTGGAACATCATTGCGGTTTTGTCATTGCCGGTCTTCGCGCTATCAGATGGCCCGATGATGGCGAACCGCGTTTCGTTGAACGGCGAATCCTCAATGCTGTGGGCGAGTACGTTCAATCCCCACTTCACTGCGGCCTGACGGCTCGCAACGGCTGCAACGTTCAGTTCCGTTGTCGCAAGTTTCGCTGCGTCGGTTGTGCTCGCCACGGGGTGGAGAGTGGCCTGCGGAAGGTTCTTGCTCAGCCAGTTCCGGCACTGGCTGAGTGCCTGATCCTTGCTGTAAACCCGTCGAACTTCCGACTGGTCGCAGTTTGCAAGCAGATGGTGGTGAACCCGGAGGCGAATCTCCGCGCAAATCTTCACTTGCGGGGTTCTGATGAACATGTCGAGCGTGTCCGCGATGCGGCCATCGGTCGAATTTTCCAGCGGAACGACACCGTAGTCCGCATGGCGACGGACAACTTCCTCGAAGACGGTCGCGATGTTCGCGGTGGGGTTGTATGCAACCGCTTCGCCGAATCGCTCCAGTGCGGCGAGGTGACTGTAGCTGAAGAGCGGCCCAAGGAACGCGATCTTCTGAACCTTCTGAACTGCTCGGGAACCCGAGATGAGTTCGCGGAAAATCGCCTTGAGCGTGACCTCGGCGAGTGGTCCTTTGTTCGCTGCGAGGACATTGTTGATGACCTCGACTTCGCGGGAGGCCGAGAACACCTCGCCACCCTGATCGGCCTTGACCTTGCCGATCTGTCCCGCGACAGAGGCTCGCTTGTTCAGGAGGTCGAGGATTTGGAGATCGAGCTTGTCGATCTGGACGCGCAAGCCCTTAAGGTTCGTCGCAGCTTTTTCCGGCGACGGCTGCGCTGGCTCGTGATCGTTCTTACGCGTCATGGGATTTCTCGGCGGGACAAGCCGTGGTTCGTGGTGAATGTACGGGGTGACAGCGGGGTGTCAACGAACAGTACGTGGCAAATACCTGGAGATTCTGGCAGTTTTGCATTTCCACTCGATCCAGTTGGAGCTGGAACTATTCGTAAATCATTTGCTAGTATAATGTTGTTGCGAAGAGGCCGTATCGGCCGCAAAACCAGCATGGATCGGGCTGAATGGTGGGAATCAACAGGGATTTCGAGAGGGCGGGCACCCATAAATCCTGTTTCTGGAACAGGTTGCAGACCTTCAAGCGTGAGTTATCCTCAAAATTCCCCAAGAATTACGGAGAAGCGACTCCCGACGTGGGTTGATGGTTCGTGCTTCAGACTTTTTATCTAGGGGCTGACTGCTCCCTCTTGACGTCTTCGCCATTTTGCTTGTGGATCTTCTCCACTCATGGTGGAGTGATAGCCTTGGCACCACTGACTCTGAGAGATTCAAGGAAATCCCATGCATCGCGTCGCGATCCTCGTGTTGTTCCTCATCGTGCCTGCCGCAGCCCGGGCCGACAAACTCACGCTTGTTGCTGGTGGTGGGACAGGTGCCGATGGGACCGACGCCACCAAAGCGAAACTGATCCAGCCGTTCGGGGTTGATTTCGTTGGCGACAAGATCTTCATTGTTGAGATGGTGAAGGGGGAACGACTCCGGACAATCGACTCGAAGGGCGGTCTGATCACGCTCGCGGGGAAGGAAGGCGTGAAGGGCCAAGATGGTGATGGCAACAGTGGGCCAAGTGCCACATTCAATGGAATGCACAGCCTTGCGGTTGGCCCGGAGGGGATGATCTACCTCGCGGATACGTGGAACAACCGCGTTCGCAAATACGACCCAAAAACCGAAAAGGTCACCGCTTTCGCGGGAACGGGGGAGAAAGGCTTCACCGGTGATGGTGGCCCTGCGGAGAAGGCCAAATTCGGGGGGGTCTTCTGCGTCAGTTTCGATCCCGAGAAAGCGAATCTCTTCATCACCGATCTGGATAACCGCCGCATCCGCAAGGTGGAGATGAAATCGGGAATCGTGACGACCGTAGCGGGCAACGGAATGAAGGGGACTCCCAAGGATGGTGAGGATGCTGCGAAGCAACCGCTGGTTGACCCGCGTGCACATGCAGTGGACAAGGAAGGGAACTTGTGGATACTCGAACGCGGTGGACATGCCCTGAGAGTGGTCGACAACAAGGGGATCATCCGCACCGTTGCCGGGACCGGGAAAGCGGGCATGGGGACTGGCAAAGCACTTGAGTCCGCGATGAATGGCCCGAAACACGTGAGCATCGACCGGGATGGAACCGTGTTAATCGCAGACACAGAAAACCACCGGATTGTGCGCTTCAACCCAAAGGAAGGCACGCTCAGTGCCGTGGCGGGCACGGGGAAAAAGGGTGCTGCAGGTGTGAATGGTGACCCGTTGAAGGCCGAGTTCAGCCAGCCGCATGGCGTGATTGTTCACCCGAAAACAGGGGAGATCTACATCTCTGACGCGAACAATGGCCGAGTCCTCAAGATCGAACGAGAGTGACTATCCCCTTAACTTTTGGGGGTTCCCGCAACTGTAACGGTTGCATTGTTTCCCTTGCGAGAAATGATTCCGGGAGTAAATCGGGAAAAGAGCCTCCCCGTATCTGCCAGCCAGAATATGTTCGGAGTTACGTAAGAGTGCCATATTTCCGGTTGGCAGGGGAGCACACCCGCCGGAGATGACGTAGGATGGTGTTGGGTGAAATTCTCCGAGGAACGTTCGGTGTCGGCATTTGAGCCAGTCCGCTACACAGCCCTGACTGATGTGGGCGTGAAACGGAGTCATAATCAGGATGCGTGTGCCGTTCAACCGGCGGTTGATGCCGTCGCGTATGAAGCGAACGGGCACGTATTCGTTGTTGCTGACGGCATGGGAGGTCACGCAGTCGGAGAAAAAGCCAGTGCGAAGGCCGTTCGCGATATCCCATTCCTGTACTTGAAGCACGTCCGAGAAGGAATCTGCAACGCACTTCGCAAGGCGTTCGTTGAGACGAACGCGGGCATCCATTCAATCGGCGAAGAGAACCCCGAATTCCGTGGGTTGGGGACCACAGGCACCGCCCTCGTGCTTCGCCCCGAAGGTGCCTGGGTTGGTCACGTCGGTGATAGTCGTTGCTACCGCATCCGTGATGGACAAGCTGAACAACTTACCTTCGATCATTCCTGGGTCTGGGAGATTGCCCGACGGCAGGGCGTCGATCCTGATGAACTCGGTGACTTCAAGAAGAACGTAATTATCCGCTCCCTCGGGCCAGATGCCGAGGTCGAAGTCGATGTGGAAGGGCCACACCCGCTGCAACCCGGCGACACGTTCCTGCTTTGCAGTGATGGTCTCACGGGTGTAGTGACTCCCCAGGAAGTTGGAGTCATCGTCACCGCGATGCCGACAGATGATGCGGCCCGCTTGCTCGTGCACCTTGCGAATCTTCGTGGTGGGCCAGACAACATCACCGTGCTAATCGTACGTGTCCCTGGTGGGGCTGCCTCGGATGACTCGGATAGGAAAGCTTCACGCCCGGGGATTCTTCGTCGTGCATTTGTGGCATGGAATCGGCTGATCCCATGGCCTTATACGGCGCTTGGATGTGGATCGCTGATCGCGCTGATTTCGCTTGCGTTGCGTATGTCTGAAGCTCCCGGCTCAGTTCCCTTGTTTTTGTTCGCTGCCGTCATCATCCTCGCGGGATTAGTGGGACTGGTTCTTGATGTCAAGAAAGAGCCTTCGGATGATTCGCAGACTCAGGACGACAAGCCACGAACGTTGAACATCTACAAGAAACACGACTGTGCGATCACGACAGCCGTTGCAGAGAAGTTCGCGCAGATCGAGACTGAACTCGCCGCTGGGATGAAAGGCCACGACATCCCCGCCGACTGGGATGCTCATGAGAAACTCGTGTTGGCTGTCGAAAAAGCAGGCAAGCCAGACTCGATCCCTGCCTTCCGAGCACGTTGCGATTCGTTGTTGTTTCTCGCCGAGGCATTTCACAAGTCTCGCCATAAAGGTGAATCCTTTCGGCCCAACTGGTGAAGTCGGATTTCCGTCCCACCTCGACGTGGAACCGGATAAACTATCCCCAGAACTACTGCCTGCTCACCCTGCGTCGCAGGGCTTGCCGAACGTTCCTGTAACCCTCCTGAGGTGTGCCCGTGACCTACTCCACCGGCTCACTCCGTGCGATTGTCATTCTGCTCGCTCTCCCATCACTGGCTCATGCCCAGGCGATGACGATCGACTTCAATCGCGATGTGCGGCCGATCCTGTCTAACAATTGCTTCCAGTGTCACGGCCCCGATGAGAAGGTTCGCAAGGGGAAACTCCGGCTAGACACGCGGGAAGGGGCGCTCGAATCCGCAGTTGTCCCAGGTAAACCCGAGATGAGCAGCCTGTTGCAACGGGTGATCTCGAAGGATGCCGATGAGGTGATGCCGCCGGCGAAACTGGGCAAGCATCTCACTCCGCGTGAAGTCGAGATCCTCACGGCGTGGATCAAGGACGGAGCAAAGTACGCGACTCACTGGGCGTATGTGAAGCCGGTGAAGCCTGCTGTGCCTGTCATTAAGGATGCCAAATACGTTGTGCGGAACGGGATCGACGCATTCGTCGCGGCAAGGCTCATTCAAGAGAAACTCGCACAGCAACCCGAGGCCGATAAGTACACGCTGGCTCGTCGTGTGGCACTCGACCTCACAGGCCTTCCGCCGACTCCAGAAGAAGTGGAAACGTTCGTGAAGGATGCCTCGCCGGAGGCCTACGAGAAATTCGTCGATAAGTTGCTCGCGAAACCCGCGTTCGGTGAACACTTCGCCCGTCTCTGGCTCGATCTCGCCCGCTACGCCGACAGCGCCGGTTATGCCGATGACCCAGCACGGACAATCTGGAAGTACCGCGATTACGTCATCAACAGTTTCAATACCAACAAGCCGTTCGATCGCTTCACGGTCGAGCAAATCGCGGGTGATCTACTGCCGAACCCCACGACGGAGCAACTCATCGCGACCGCGTTCCACCGGAACACGATGACGAACAGCGAGGGTGGTACCAACGACGAGGAGTTCCGCAACGTCGCCATCGTTGATCGCGTGAACACGACGTACATGGTGTGGATGGGAACCTCGATGGCGTGTGCCCAGTGCCACACGCACAAGTACGATCCGATCACGCAAAAAGAGTTCTTCGGCTCCTTCGCGTTCCTGAACAATACCGCAGACGCCGACCGGCCCGATGAGAGTCCGACCCTTCCGTTTTGGGCCGACGATCAGCTTGCGAAGAAAACCGCGCTCGATGCCCAGATCGCAGAGCTCGAAAGCAAACTCAAGGGGAAGAAGCCCGACGAAATGAAGCCTGATCGAGACAAACTCGCAGCACTGAAGAAAGAAGTCGCGGGCGTGAAGCCGATCACGACGGTCCCGATCATGAAGGAACTCGCGGCTGCTCAGCGCCGCAAAACGCGACTCCAATTCCGCGGCAACTTCATGGATCTGGGCGACGAGGTGACGGAAGGAACGCCGGCTGCGTTCCACGCACTTCCGAAGGACGCCCCGAAGAATCGCCTGGAGTTCGCCAAGTGGTTCGTCAGCGTTGAGAACCCCCTGACCGCTCGCGTTGTGGCGAACCGATTCTGGGAGCAGATGTTCGGGACCGGGATCGTCCGAACGAGTGAAGAGTTCGGCGCTCAAGGCGAGTTACCCAGCCACCCCGAGTTGCTCGATTTCCTTGCGGTTGATCTGCAAACCGACTGGAATGTGAAGCGGTTCATCAAGCTGATCGTGCTGTCTGCGGCATATCGGCAGTCTGCAAAAGTTTCGCCTGAACTCTTCGAGCGTGACCCCGAGAACCGTCTGTTTGCTCGGGGCCCGCGGGTGCGGATGTCGGCCGAAATGATTCGCGATCAGGCGCTGACCGCAGCGGGGTTGCTCAGCCCGAAAATGCTCGGGCCATCGGTGAAACCACCGCAACCGAATCTGGGCGTGAGTGCGGCGTTCGGTGGTTCGATCGACTGGCAAACCAGCACCGGAGAGGACAAGTTCCGCCGTGGAATCTACACGCAATGGCGGCGCTCAAACCCGTACCCATCGATGTCCACGTTCGACGCTCCAAACCGCGATACTTGCATCGTTCGTCGTGCCCGCACGAACACGCCGTTGCAAGCACTCGTGACAATGAACGATCCGGTCTACATCGAGGCAGCACAGGCACTCGCCCGGCGGGTGATCGAGAAGGGCGGAAAGACCACAGCCGAGAAGGCGACGTTTGCTTTCAAAGCGTGTCTCGTGCGACCTCCGACAGACGCTGAGGTAGCACGGCTCGTGAAACTGTACGACGACTCGAAGACGAAATTCACCAAGGATGCCGCCAAAGCAACGCAGTTCGCAACCAACCCACTCGGGCCACTCCCAAAGGGAATGGATACCGCCGATGCCGCCGCGTGGACCGTGGTCGCGAATGTCCTGTTGAACCTCGACGAGATGCTGATGAAGCGTTGACCTGTCTGGGCGAGCGGTGGGTTTGAACCCACTGTTCTCGCTCATCTTGAACAGAGGGTTCAAACCCACCGCACGCCAGGAACTGTACACATGAACCCGAACCTTGAACGTCTGCAAGCCATCACGCGCCGGCACTTCCTTGAGTCGTCGTCACTCGGGCTTGGGGGCCTGGCATTGTCGCAACTCTCCGGCAGTGCACAGGCCGATACGCCTGGCGCTCCGCGTGCAACCGACGACCCATTGTTCCCACGCAAGCCGCACTTCCCCGGAACAGCCAAGCGAGTGATCTACTTGCACATGTCAGGCGCGCCCCCGCACCTTGACCTGCTCGACTACAAACCCGAACTCGTGAAGCACGACGGCGAACCATGCCCCGATGAGTATCTCAAGGGGAAGCGGTTTGCCTTCACATCCGGCGTTCCAAAGTTGCTGGGGACCAAGCAACCGTTCAAGCAGCATGGCAAGTCCGGCATCTGGATGTCCGACGCGATCAAGCCGTTGCACGAAGTGGCCGACGACGTGACCGTGATCCGCTCGATGAAGACGGACGAGTTCAACCACGCACCAGCGGAACTGCTCCTCTATACTGGCTTCGCACGGCAGGGTCGGCCGAGTATCGGAGCCTGGACCTGCTATGGCCTCGGAAGCGAGAGCGCGAACTTGCCGGGGTTCGTCGTGCTGATCTCGAGTGGTGTGCAGCCCAGCGGCGGGCAAGGGTGCTGGGGCAGTGGATTCCTCCCTTCCGTTTATCAGGGCGTGCAGTGTCGCAGCAAGGGCGAACCCGTGCTGTACCTGTCAGACCCGCCCGGGATGGATCGCGACATGCGACGCCTCGGATTGGATGCCATGAAGGATCTGAACGAGATCCAGGAAAAGGAACTTGGCCATCCCGAAACACGAACCCGCATCTCGCAGTACGAACTTGCCTTCCGAATGCAGCTTTCGGCAACCGAGGTAATGGACATCTCCCGCGAGCCAGCCAAGGTTCTCGAATCCTACGGAGCAAAGCCGGGGGCGGGTTCGTTCGCGAACAACTGCCTCCTCGCTCGGCGGCTCGTCGAATCTGGTGTGCGGTATGTCCAATTGTTCGACTGGGGCTGGGATTACCACGGCACCAATCCGAATGAGGATATCCGCGATGGTCTCACGAAGAAGGGCACGATCACGACGCAGGCGGTCGCAGCGCTCATCAAGGATCTGAAGAACCGCGACATGCTCAAGGATACGCTGGTCATCTGGGGTGGCGAATTCGGCCGCACGCCGTTCCGCGAAGGTCGCACCGCAGGCGGTCAGGTGTTGGGTCGCGATCACTACCCGGATTGCTTCTCGCTCATGCTCGCCGGTGGCGGTATCAAGGCGGGGTACACGCACGGCGAAAGCGACGAACTGGGTTTCAAGGTCGGAAGGGATCTCGTGCATGTCCACGACCTGCAAGCCACCCTGCAACACTGCCTGGGATTCGATCACACAAAGTTGACCTACCGCTTCCAGGGACGCGACTACCGGCTGACCGATGTTCACGGCAAGGTTGTGAAAGAGATCCTGAGTTAAAAGAAAACATGATCCACAGATTGCACAGAAGACACAGATTTCAAAAAGACAGATGAAGAGTAGACCGAATGCACTGGTTTCTTTTCATCTGTTTTTGAAATCATGTGTCATCTGTGGATCGACTTATTTGGACTACCCCAATGCGCACCACTGCACTTGCTATCCTGCTTCTCGCGCTCGGCACCGTTGTTGCGGCCGACGATGTCTTGACCCAAAAGCCCACGGTGGCATCGACCGTGGAACGCGGTGAAACGCCGAAGCCTCCCGTGGTCGCGCCCCCGACCGTGGACACGGCCAAGCTCTTTGCTGGCGGTCCGACGCCGTTGTGGATCTGGGGTGACGACAACAACAAGAAGTACTTCCTTCGCACCGAGTTCGCAGCTTCGGACGTGAAGTCCGCGAAGCTCAAGGTTTCTGCGGACAACCACGTCGTGTTGTTTGTGAACGGCAAGCAGGTCGCCGCGTCCGATGAATGGAAGGATGCCGCGGAAGCAGATGTAACCAAGATCCTCAAGGCTGAGGGGAACGAGGTCATCGCTGAAGTCACCAACGATGGTGGCGTCGCGGCCTGTGTGTTCAAGCTGGTGATCACGGACGCCAAGGGCGAGACGAAGTACGTCGTGAGCGACGAGACCTGGACCGCCTCCGTGAAGAATGGTGGAGATCAGTTGAAGGTGAAGAAGGTTGCAAAGTACGGCGATGGTCCGTGGGGCAAAGTGTTCGAAGGATCGGCAGTGACTGTTGGAGGCACGAAGGTGCCGAGCGGTACGTTCGTAACCCTTCCCGGATTCAAGATCGAGAAGCTGTTCACCGTGCCCGCGAAGCAACTGGGTTCATGGGTCAACCTGACGACCGACGACAAGGGCCGGCTGATCGCCAGCGATCAGGGCGGGTTAGGGCTGGTACGCATCACGCCGCCGAAGATCGGCACCGATGAGGAAACGAAGGTCGAGAAGATCCCCGCCAAGATCACTGCGGCGCAGGGGTTGCTGTGGCACAACGGGGTGCTCTACGTCGTGTGCAATGGCGGCCCAGGCAGCGGGTTGTATCGCGTCACGTCATCGAAAAAAGACGACGTGCTCGACACAGTCGAGAAGCTCAAGGCGATTCAGGGCGGCGGCGAGCACGGACCGCACGGGATTCGCCTCTCGCCGGACGGCAAGTCGCTGTTCATCATGTGCGGGAACCACACTCAGCCACCCGCTAAAATCGACCACAGCCGCGTCCCGAAGAACTGGTCCGAAGATCACCTCTTGCCGCGCCAGTGGGACGCCAACGGCCACGCTCGCGGTATCCTCGCTCCGGGCGGCTACGTTATGTCCACCGACTTCGATGGCAAGACGGCCGAGATCTTCTCGATCGGCTATCGGAATCAGTACGACTTCGCGTTCAATGCCGACGGCGAGATGTTCGTGTACGACTCCGACATGGAGTGGGACATGGGGATGCCGTGGTATCGGCCGACGCGGGTTTCGCACACGATCAGCGGCGGTGAGTACGGCTGGCGCAGCGGTACGGGCGTGTGGCCGAGTTACTACGTGGATAGCCTGCCCGCGATGGTGAACATTGGGCCAGGTTCGCCGGTGGGGGTGGAATTTGGGTATGGAGCCAAGTTCCCCGCGAAATACCAGAAGGCGTTGTTCATTTGCGACTGGACATTCGGCACGATGTACGCCATCCACACGGAGCCAGATGGAGGCACCTACAAGGGAACCAAGGAGGAATTCCTCAGCCGCACACCGCTTCCGCTGACGGATGTGGTCATCAACCCGGTCGATGGTGCGATGTACTTCACAATCGGTGGTCGCGGCGCGCAAAGCGAACTGTTCCGCGTGACGTATGTCGGAAAGGATTCGACGGAGAAAGTGAACTACACCACGGCAGTGACCGCAGAGCGAAAGTTGCTCAAAGAGATTGAGGCGTTCTCACTTCCTGCAACGGACACGAAGAAAGCAGTCGAATTCCTGTTGCCTTTGCTCGGCCATGCGGATCGCTTCGTGCGATACTCCGCACGCGTCGCGCTGGAGCATCAGCCCGTGAAGGAATGGCAGGATAAGGTGTTTGCGGTAAACAATGTGAACGCTCGCATCGGAGCTGTTGTCGCGCTCGCCCGTCAGGGTGAAAAGTCCCTCCAGCCGAAACTGGTAGATGTGCTTGATGGTGTTCTCTCACAGAGCATCTCGGAGGCACAAATTCTCGATGCCCTTCGAGCATATCAACTTGTCTTCACCCGTCTGGGAGAGCCAGACAAAGCCACAGCTGCTAAGGTTCTGGACAAACTCGACCCGATGTTTCCAAACGCATCCGATCTCATCAACCGCGAACTCGCGCAGGTACTCATCTACCTGAAATCACCGACAATCGTGGAGAAGGTCACGAAGTTGCTGCAGGAGCCGTCCAAGCCCCTGACTGCGGAAGTGACGGCGGAACTACTCGCTCGCAACGGTGGCTATGGCGGGAGTGTCGCGAACGTGCTCAAGAATGCCCCGGACCAGCAGAAGATGGCCCTGGTATTCTCGCTGCGGAACGCGACTGTCGGCTGGACCTTCGACCGCTGGAAGGTGTACTTCGCGTTCCTCGCCGAGGCCCGCACCAAGAGCGGCGGCGCGAGCTACCAGGGCTTCATCAACAACATCGAGAAGGAGGCGTTCGCCAACGCCTCCGACGCGGAGCGGCTCGCGATCGAGGCGGCTGGACTGAAGAAGCCGTTCAAGCCCAAGGAACTCCCCAAGCCGATCGGGCCGGGCAAGGAGTGGACGACTGCCGATGTTGTCGCGCTGGAAGCGAAGCTCAAGAGTGGGCGGAACTTCAAGAACGGCGAGCGTGCGTTTGCGGCGGCCCGATGCGTCGTATGTCACCGGGTCGGAGGTGACGGCGGTGCGACTGGCCCGGATCTTTCGCAGGTCGCTGGCCGGTTCGGCATCAAGGAGATGGCCGAGGCGCTGGTGGAACCGAGCAAGGTGGTGTCGGATCAGTACAAGGCATCCGTGATTCGCACACTCGAAGACAAAACCTATGTCGGCAAGATCGTGAACGACGTGGACGGCAAATACACCATCGTGACGGACCCGGAGGATTCGACGAAAGTCGCCGAGGTGAAGAAGACCGACGTGGAATCCGTTAAACCGTCGAACGTGTCGCTGATGCCGGAGAAGTTGCTGAACTCGCTGAACGAGGCCGAGGTGCTGGACATGCTTGCGTACATGCTCAGTCGAGGCGACCCCGGCCACGCGATGTTCAAAAAGTGATGGCATAAGTTCAAGCAGTTGGAGACTTCATGTTCCTCGGAATCGAGATCGGCGGCACGAAGCTCCAACTTGGGCTGGGCCGCGGTGATGGCATCGTCACGGCCCTATGGCGTGGCACCGTGAATCGCGCCGAAGGTGGTGAGGGGATCCGCAAGCAAATCATCGCGGCGGTCCCCGAACTGCTTGCCAAGGCAAACCTCGGCAGTGGTCACCTTCGTGGCGTCGGCATCGGCTTTGGCGGCCCAACCGATGACAAATCGCAGTCGGTCATCAAATCACATCATGTCGCTGGCTGGGATGACTTCCCGCTCGCGGACTGGATCCGCGATATCGTTGGCGTGCCCGCCGTGTTGTGCAATGACGCCGACGTGGCCGGCCTGGGCGAAGCACTCTTCGGTGCGGGGAAGGGGATGTCGCCGATCTTCTACATCACAGTCGGCACGGGGATTGGCGGCGGACTCATCATCGACGGCGAAATTTACCGTGGCGTCGGGAAGGGTGCGGCTGAGATCGGGCACTTGCTCGTGAACGACATATCGAGCGAGCGGCTGGTGATTCTGGAGGAGACGTCGGCCGGTTGGGGCATCGAGGCTACTGCCGCGCGGTTCCGCGAGGAGAGCAGGTGGGGCGCCGAACTCAGCGACGGTCCAATCACGGTCAAGCAGTTGGCTGAGGCCGCCAGGGCAGGACACCTGGAGGCATTGGCTTTGTTAAAGATGGCCGTGGAGAGACTTGCCCAGGGGATTCGCCAGATGATCACGCTCCTCTGCCCTCAGCGAGTGGTCATTGGAGGAGGTGTTTCGCTTCTTGGCGAGGAACTCTTCTTTGAACCAATCCGCCGCTATCAGGCCGAGAGGGGGATGGCAGCGTTTGCCGGGTTGACTGACATTGTTCCAGCGGCGCTCAGCGAGGAAGTCGTCATTCACGGTGCGCTGGCCTTGGCTCGCAAGAAGTTCGGCGGGTAAACTGCACGCACGAAGGAGTAAGCAATTATGACCCCACCTGCCGTCACTGGTGCGAAACAACTCATGACCGTGGATGAGTTCTGGGATTTCGTGAACCGTCCGGAGAACGAGAATCGCAACTTCGAGTTAATCCGTGGGGAGGTGATCGAGATATCTCGCCCCCGAAAGCCCCACGGTGCCGTCACCGTTCGGATTGGGAGATTCCTCGACGAATACGCAGAGAAATCCGGAAAGGGCTATGTCGTTACGGAATCGGGGCTTGTCTTGGAGGAAGATCCAGGGACGGTTGTTGGGCCGGATGTGGCGTATTACACAGATGTGAATCGATTCACCGATATGCATCCGAAGTGGGATGACGTGCCTCCAGTGCTGGTTGTGGAGGTTTCGTCTCCCAACGACCGGCCCGGGAAGATCAACGCGAAGATTCAGGAATACCTCACGAATGGTGTCAAGATTGTTTGGCAGGTGGACTACGAAGAACGAAATGTGACCATCCACCGCCCGAACCGCGGAATGGAAGTTGTTGCCGAAAGCGGAGTGCTTCTTGGCGACGAACTGCCGGGACTGTCAATTAAGGTCGCCGACATCTTCAAACTGCCCGGCGACCGCCAGCAAGCGGCTCAACAATCCGGACCAGTTACCACATGATTCGCATCAAGATTTGCGGTGTCACGACACCTGAAGACGCTCGCTTTGCTGCCGATGCCGGGGCCGACGCCGTCGGACTGAACTTCTATCCCAAGTCGCCACGATTCGTTACGCCCACCCAAGCCGCCACGCTCGCACGAGCGCTGCCGGCGTTCACGGCGTCGGTCGGTGTGTTCGTCGGGATGCCACTGCGGCAAGTGTGTGCCCTTGCGTACCAACTTGGGCTGCGTGGCGTGCAGACTTACGACGAACACCCGCCAGGTGAAAACACGTTCCCGTTCGCGCACATCCCCGCGTTTCGCGTGAAGGATGCTGCTGGGTTGGAACAGATTCAGAAGTTTATCGAGACCGCCACTGCCGAGAACCGACGCCCTGCAGCCGTACTGATCGACTCATTTGTACCCGGCGAAATGGGCGGCACCGGTCACGTCGCACCCTGGGAATTGCTGCGTGGCTTCAATCCCGGAGTACCATTGATTCTTGCAGGTGGGCTAACACCTGAAAATGTTGCGGAAGCGATAGCCGTGGTGCGACCGTGGGGAATCGATGTCGCCAGTGGTGTCGAATTCGCACCAGGGAAGAAAGATCCTGCCAAGGTCGCACGATTTGTGAAGATTGCTCGCCAAGCCGCTTCCCTGACCGAATCTCGTTGAGCCGGGCCGTTTCATCCTTACAATAACCGACGTAAACCGGATGTAGCATTGAAGTCCGGCATTCCTCCACGGGAACAGGGTATGAGCGCAGGGTACTGGCTGGGCGTCGATCTCGGAGGGACAAAAATCCTGTCCGGGTTGTTCGACGACGACCTCAAGCTCCTCGCGCGTTCCAAGCAACCCACTTCTGCGGAGGGCGGGGCGGCTGGGGTATTTGGCCGCATCGTGCAGGGCGTTGAAGCGGTGATGAAGGAAGGGAACGTCGATCCTTCCCAGATCCGCGGCATGGGTATTGGCATTCCTGGGCAGATTGAACTCGGCACAACCAAGGTGAAGTTCGCTCCGAACCTCGACTGGCATGATGTTGATTTGAAGCCGTTGATGCCGGCTTCTTGGCAGTGGCCGCTCGTGGTGGAGAACGATGTTCGGATGGGCACCTATGGCGAGTTTGCGCACGGAGCAGCCCGGGGTGCGAAGCATGTACTTGGAGTCTTCGTCGGCACGGGTGTCGGTGGTGGGCTTGTCCTCAATGGCGAGTTGTTCGCGGGCTTCAACGGGAACGCGGGAGAGATCGGCCACGTCGTGTTGCACTGGCGTCAGGGCACCTCGCTGGAAGGGATTGCTGGCCGCAAATACATGATGAAGCGGGCCAAGGAGGTTCTCGACGACTCTCCAAAACGTGTCCGCAAAGAGTGGAAGGGGATCGACCTCGCAAGTGTTCGGAGCTCGCAACTCGCCGAATATTACCAGAAGGATGATCCTATTGCGGTTCAACTCGTCGATGATGCAGCCCGGGCGCTCGGTGCCGCGCTGGGTAGCGTCGTGAACTTCTTGAGCCCTGAAGTGATTGTAATTGGGGGCGGCGTCACCGGGGCTCTGGGCGACTCGTTCATCGAACGGATTTGGGAGATCGCCCAGCGCTATACACTCCCGGGTGCGGCTGCCGGCATCCGTTGCGTTCCCGCATCACTCGGCGACGATTCCGGCATCATCGGGTGTGCAGCATATGCCAAATCTCGCCCTGCTCCCCTTGCGGCTGTAGATGTGGCTTGACAACGAGACCAGATAACTGCGGTCTCATCGGGACCGTATTCCACGTCTGGCGGTTCCAATGGGACCGCTCCTAAACTGAAGACTGATCCGTATGAATTCCGACTGGCGGACACGCTACGATCTCGCGATTGATGCCGCACACAAAGCCGGCGACCTCGCACGGACCTACTACGAAACCACATTCGCAGTGGAGCACAAGTCCGACAACAGTCCCGTGACTATTGCGGACAAGCAGGCCGAGGAACTCATTCGGGCGATGGTGACCAGGGCGTTTCCGAACGACGGATTCCTGGGCGAAGAGTTCGGCAATCAGCCCGGTTCGAGTGGTTTCCGCTGGATCATTGATCCTATCGACGGAACAAAGTCATTCATCCGGCATGTGCCAATCTGGGCCACGTTGATCGGGCTGGAATACAAGGGCGAACACATCGGCGGCATCGCCTACATCCCGGTCTTCGGGATGACCTACCGTGCTCTCCGGGGCGATGGTGCGTTCATGAATGAGCGCAAGATCAACGTCTCGGGTGTCGCTAAACTTTCGGATTCACTGCTGTGTTATTCCAGCATTGGCTGGTTCACTCGAGCAGGCCGCGAACGCTCGTTCCTGGAGTTGTGTGGTCGTACCAGCAGGCAACGCGGTTATGGCGACTTCTACGGATTCGTGCTCGTTGCGGAAGGTGCGGCCGAGGTGATGGTCGAGCACGGAGTGAATCCGTGGGATGTGGCTGCGACGAAAGCGATTGTAGAAGAGGCAGGCGGGCGTTTCACAGACTGGGAGGATAACCCGACTATCCACCGGCCAGATGTCCTCGCCACGAATGGGAAGGTTCACGCCGAGACACTGGCGATCTTGCGAACTGCGTGACCGCCCACCCCTTCAGTGGGTGAGCGGTTGCGTCTTCACCAGACCACGCTCACTTCAACTTCGTTGCACTTTCGCCTGACAACGGGCCTGAGAGCGTGATGTCCACGGCTGCGTCGTCGATCTTCTGCTTCCCGGCCAGCTTGATCTTCCCCTCGAACTTACCTTTCAGTTCGACGCCGGTTTTTAGCGACCGCCACGATTTCACCTTTAACTCCATCTCCACGTCGAGCGTTGGCATACCGTCGTCGTCCTTCATCTTTCCTTTCACAGTTCCTTCCGATTCCACAAGCGCACACTCCTCACCTTCCACTTCCTCGACCTTGACGAATTTCTGGTTCAACTCGCCCTTGATGTCTGTGAAAGAGTTCCCGAACAGTTTGGTAAGCGCCTTCGCTTCAACCTTCCAGGTATGTCCGACCTTGACCTTCTCGGCGGGATACAAGTCGTCCTCATTCTCGATACCGTTACGATTATCCAGTTCTTTCTTCTGCTTCTCGGTTGGCTTGGTGTCCACCAACGAGTGCTTCCACTTATTTCCCTCGACTCGTTCACTGATTACGATTTCCCCCTCCAACTCCGTTGGTTGCGTCATGGCCTGGTTCATCCCACCGAAATCGGTGGTGATCTCGGCTCGCTCTTTGGTGATCTTGCTCTGGCACTTGGTCACGTTCCGACCATCGACCGCGAGCACTTTCTGTTCTTCCTCACCGATGACGTTCATCGTCATCTTGAGTTTGAGGTTCATGCCCATGATCTTGAGCGTCGTATCTGCATCTTTGATCTTGAGCGTCATCTTGCTGACGAACACTTGTCCCTTGGTTGGGGCAGGTCCACGGAGGTCATACGTTTTATCTTCGGCGAGCGGTTTCGCCGTGCTCAGTCCACCTGCGATGATCAACATCGCGGCCACCCCGCTTGACATCAACAATCCGCGCATCGAAATCTCCTTGTCGGAACGAGAACACAGCATTCCCATCATCGTGGTTCGTCCGCCGCGGGACAAGATTGAAGCAGCATCAAAGATTCGGACGTTACCAAATCTGATAACCGAAAACTGAGAGCAGTTTTGGTTTAACACTCCATTTGCTCTCGCGTACACTCGATTGACTCCAGGTTACTCAAATCATCCCGGAACTGTCATGACTCATGCATTTCCATTCGCTTGCGTGTTTCTTGTGAGTGTTGCCATCTCCGGTGTTGCAGCCGATCCCCCGCCAGCACCGCGACTGCCACGCGAGAACTTACTCCTGTATCGCGGCGACGATGGCAAACCTCGCGACGTGAAGACAGTCGCAGACTGGGCGAACCGGCGAGCTGAGATCGTGAAGGGCGCAGAAGCTGTCATGGGTAAACTCCCGGGGAAGGAGAAACGCTGCCCACTTGATGTGAAAGTGGAGGAAGAGGAAGACTGCGGGAAGTACGTTCGCCGCCTCATCACTTATGAATCGGAACCCGGTTCGCGAGTGCCGGCGTACCTGTGCATTCCCAAAGGCGTCCTCAAGGGCGAACGTAAGGTGCCCGCGATCCTGTGCCTGCATGGCACTGACAACACCGTTGGCCACGGAACTGTGGTCGGTCTGGGGAAGCGGCCGAACCGATCATACGCCAGTGAGCTTGCCGAACGTGGCTACGTGACGCTCGCACCCAACTACCCACTTCTCGCGAAGTACCAACCCGACGTGAAGAAACTCGGCTGGGAAAGCGGCACTCTGAAGGCTGTGTGGGATAACATCCGCGGTCTCGACTACCTGGAATCACTGCCATTCGTGGATGGCAAGGCGATGGGGGCCATCGGGCATTCCCTGGGTGGCCACAACTCGGTCTACACTGCCGTGTTCGACGACCGGCTCAAGGTGATCGTGTCGAGTTGCGGACTGGATTCGTTCCTCGACTATTACGGCGGCAAAGAAGAACACTGGCAGCCGGAGAAAGGCTGGTGCCAGACTCGCTACATGCTGAAACTCGCGGACTACAAAGGGAAACTCGCGGACATCCCATTCGACTTCCACGAACTGATTGGTGTGCTGGCACCACGTCACGTCCTCATCATCGCACCGAAGCGTGATAGCAACTTCAAGGCCGATAGCGTGGACCGCATCGCCAAGGCGGCTCTGCCGATCTTCACTCTGTATGAGAAGCCTGACAACTTGCGGGTTGAGCATCCCGATTGCGACCACGACTTTCCACCCGAGATGCGCGAGATAGCTTACAAGTTGTTTGATTCTGTACTCGCAGGCAAAGCGAAGTAAGACTGTTCCTGTCAACTCGCAATCAAGCGATAACATGCTTGACGGTTCACGTTTCTGGAGGTGGCCGATGGCGATCGAGTTTGTTTGCCCGAAATGCGAAGCGAAATTGCGTGTCGCCGAGGGCACTGTGGGTTCTGTTCGGTGCGGGCACTGCATGAACGCAATCCCTGTTCCCGACGCACCACCGCCAATGGAGTATTCGGCGAAACCGATTGAACCAGAGCCGTTTCCGCTACCGGTTTCACCTCTGAGTTACCCACGCGAGCGGTCTCCAGAACGGCCTCGTGAGCGACCTCGGAGAAGACCCGCAACCCGGAGTTATAGTCCCCTGCTGATCGGTGGAATTTCGGTAATCGTGCTGTGTATGTTCGGCCTTGTTGGGTTTGTCGTGTGGCGTGTCATGGCGGCACCCCCGGAATGGCGAGTCCACGAATCTGCAGCGGGTGGGTACAAGGTCGAATTCCCCGCCGCTCCCATGTCCGATGTCAGCAAACGGCTCGGAGTACCACTGCCACCCGGAGCTGCGGCAGAGGGGACGACCCATCGACGCGGTGAGTACGTCGTGCTCTGGGCGGAGATTCAACAGCGGGGTTGGCGAACTGACGACCAGATTCTGGAGGATACGTTTCAGGGAGCGCTGGAAGGAGAGAAGCCAAAGCGTGTCGTTCGCGGCGAGCCATTCACAGTGGGTGGATTCCCTGCACGCGATCTGGAGATGACTGAAGCCGGTGGCGAATCCGGGATACTACGTGCCATCGTAGCCGACACGCGACTCTATGTGTTAGTAGTCGGTGGCCGATCGGTGGACGCAAAAAGCCCAGATGCCCGCCGTTTTCTGGATTCATTCACGATTACCGATCCGAGGTTGCTTGGGGTTGGAAAGCGAAAAGAGCAGGAGGCCGAGGTCGTCCGTCAACGGGCCCAGGCAGAGCAGGAACGTGTTGCCAAGCTGCAGTGGGAGAAGGATGAACTGCGGCGGCAGGAGGCCGAGCGCCTCGCTGCGGTAAAGGCCGCCGCCGAGGCAACAAGGCGCGAGGCAGAGGCCGAGGCAGACAAATTTCTCGCGCCCCAATCGGCGATCTCCGCGCCCGACCCCACGGACATGCCTCGACTCCAGGTGTATCTCTCGTTCAACACGGAGGAGAACGGGAAAACACCTTTGCTCCCGGGAAGCTCCCTTGTGTCGATGCCCACGGGTTCGAAGATCGGGTCGGGCGTGCGGGGTACTGCACTCTACCTTACCGGTCGCTCCGGAGGGCTGTCGCTACCGACCCAAAATCTCCACAAAACCTTCGCGAACCCGCCGATCACAGTGGCCGGTTGGGTCAAGGTTCGGGGCGTGGACTGCGATCTTTTCAAGGCACCGCATACACACGGTGGCGACCTGCTGACAGTCGGGGTGAGTCGCCAGCGGGTGTACGTACGGCTCAACGGTGGCGATAGCACCAAGCCATACTTCCCCGGTGAACACGAGTGGAACCGCATGTCCGCTCCCCTTGACGCGGAACGCGTGTGGCACCACATCGCATTCACGTGGTCGATCGACCGAGGGACCGCATTGCTCTATGTCGACGGTAAGCAGGAGGCGAGCTTCCGCTTCCGACCGGGGTTGGCCCAGGCTCCGAAGGGGGTGACCCTTGGAGAACCTTACACGCTCGGCGACAACGGGTACAGTCGCATGCAATCCAAAGTGGGGCCGCTGGCCGACTTGCCCACGGCTGCAATCGATGAGCTTTGCGTTTTCAACCGCCCCCTCACCCAGAACGAGGTTGCGTATCTCGCAGGGAAGACCAAGTCGGCTGGCGAGACATCCGTGACGCGCCTGCGACTTGCGCCTCAGTTAGCGATTGACCAGGTATCGGGAGTGGCATTCGACCCGGAACGGAAGCTCGTCTGGGCCGTAACCGAACGAGTGGGGTACTGGACTGTTGAGGAGTGGCAGAAGAGTCGCACTCGACCTGAGCAGCCAGTGTATCTGGTGAGATACAGTTACCCTGAGTTCAAAGAGACTGGCCGCTGGCTGTTCCCGACGGGCCGTACCCCGCAGCACGTTCCAGGGTCTGCCTCGCCGCCACTTCTGGATATCAAAAATAACCGGCTGTTCGTGTCACTTTGGTATGGAAGCGGTGGGGTCGAATTCCTCCAACGAGGACCCGCATGGCATGGAGATTTCTACCGATTCGACCTCGACGATGTTCCAGAGGGGGACGAGGCCAAGGGAATGACCCGCTTGAAACCCGCGAACCCCATGCCGATCGAAGGTCGGGCCAGTCAAGCTGATATCGGAGGCGGCGTACTTTCGCCAGATGGGAAGTGGTTGTACTTCACCCAGAGTGGCACTGAAACCTCCGTATGGAAATATCCAACAGACCTGTCCATGGCGGGCGAGGAGGTGTTGGTGCCGGGTCACTTCATATGGGGCCGGCACCTCGGCGTTTCCGGCATTGGCACGCGGGTGCGCGTCATCCAGGGTGGCAAGGAATCTCAACCGGCTGGACGCGGCCTCACGGGCATGTTGGAGATCGACGCGGAAACCTGGAAACCGCGGCGAGTAGTTGGCGTCAACGGCGTAGTTTGGGGGAAATGGGTGCCGCACACCGCGATCGCGATTCACCCAGACGGCCGGGTGTTCGCTGGAGGGCCTGCCGGGATCACGGAGACCGAGCAGGGGGCGGATAAGGCGCACTCGTTGCTACGCCCGGTTCCGCTGGAGCTTCCGGGATTCATGACGGTTTCTGGAGACGGACGCTACTTGTTCGCCGCCGAGGCGGAGAAGAAACAGAACCGGCTCTCGGTGCTTGATGTGCGGGCTACCGCAGAGTTGTTCGATGCCGTCGCGGAACTTGACGAGGAACCCGGTGTGCGAGTCGGAGGCCCGTTCACGGTTTCCCCTGATGGAAAGCACGTTGTGTTTCGGTCTGGTTTGGTCGTGCGACTCGATGAAGGCGAGGACGCCCTCAAGCCGCTGCCGAAACGCGACCCATCGTTGGAGCCAAAGAAGTAGTCTAGAGCCAAAACGCCCGGCTTTCGCCGGGCGTATCATTTCCTGTCATGTTAACCTGTCGCTCAGTTATCGTTGTTGAACTCACCCTTACGCTTGGCGAGGTGAGCTTGCAGGCGGGCTACGATGCTCGAATGCATCTGGCTCACTCGCGACTCGCTCAGGTTCAGCGTTGCGCCGATCTCCTTCATCGTCATCTCCTCGTAGTAGTAGAGGATGACGATGAGTCGCTCGTTGCGGTTCAGGCCGCGGGTCACGAGCTTCATCAGGTCGCGGTTCTGGAGGCGGCCCGTCGGGTCTTCCGCCTTCTTGTCCTCGAGAATGTCGATCTCGCGAACATCTTTGTAGCTGTCCGTCTCGTACCACTTCTTGTTCAGCGACACGAGATTGACTGCGGTCGCTTCACCGAGGTGGGCGTCGATCTGTTCTTTTGGAATGCCGAGCTTCTCGGCCAGTTCTTCGGGAGTTGGCGGGCGGCCGAGCGAGGCTTCGAGTTGCTTGCGGGCGGCTTCCGTCTTGGTCGCCTTGCTGCGAACCAGACGCGGAACCCAGTCCATTGTGCGGAGTTCGTCGAGCATTGCTCCGCGGATACGCGGGACGCAATACGTCTCGAACTTCACACCACGAGTCAGGTCGAATGCGTCGATCGCGTCCATCAGGCCAAACACGCCGGCGCTAATAAGGTCGTCCAGTTCCACGCCATCGGGTAACCGTGACCAGATCCGTTCCGCGTTGTATTTCACCAGGGATAGGTAGCGTTCGACGAGTCGGTTGCGTAGCTCGACCGTTGGCCGTTCGCGGTACTCGTGCCAAACAGCCTGAATATCCATCTCGAGTTGAACCACGATCGCATCCTCCCTGAACGGCGAGTCGTTGTGTCGTATGGCCCGCTACCCATGCCAGCTTCCTGGCGTGGGTCCCCCGCAGGCACTCCAAATCGAGAGCGTTCACCCTCGATTTGACACAATCACGCAGACTCGCCAATCCCCCGAGGTACCAGGCGGGTAGGCACCGGCACTCACCGATCAAGTATCGACCACGGCTCCGGGCCCGTGCAGGAAAACCTGCCGGAACCCAGGAGTTTCTTGAGCCTCGCGCCCGCCTTCCTGGCGAGAACAGCGATCACAACGCAACCGGAAACGTCCGGGCGAGTTGTGGATCTGGTGCTGCTGATACAATCCGTTCCCCAACGGGTCGTACCAGCGGCTCGTTCATCAGTGGCTCAAGGAGGGCGTATATGCCGACGATTGCCCGTGTCAGGAAGGGGAAGATTTACAATTTGGCCGGGATTCGCTCCGTCGACTCGCGACGAGTTGGTGTCTCCGGTAAGATGTGCAAATGGGGAAGGAATGATTCCGGCTTGCTAACTCGGGGACATCCCATGTCGCACGGTTTCGGATGGCTACTCGGTTTATCGCTGCTGCTTGCGGCTGGCGGCGCGTCGATGTGGTGGCTCACACAGTCTACTCCTTCCACGTTACACCCCGACACGCCCAACCTCCCGGTCATGGATGATCCCACTCAGGACAAGGAGCCTCCGAAGAAGACCGAGTTCGGAACCGCTGGTGACGCCAAGATTGATGCCGCTGGCGTGAAGTTCGATGGCGAGCGAGCATTGAAGTATCTCAAGCAACTTTGCGACATTGGGCCTCGGATCAGTGCTTCCGAAGGCATGAAGAAACAGCAGGAGATAATTGAGAAGCACTTCAAGGATCTCGGCGCGACAGTGACGCGGCAAGAGTTCAAGGTCAGGCAACGGAGCCGGAAGGCCGACACTGAGATGGTGAACCTCATCATCACGTGGCACCCCGACAAGACCCGCCGTGTCGCGCTCACCACTCACTACGACACTCGCCCCATTGCTGATCAAGAAGCCAATCGCGGGAACTGGAACAAACCGTTCGTCAGCGCGAACGACGGAACGAGCGGGGTCGCGTTCTTGATGGAACTGGGCAACCACATGAAAGAGTTGAAGTCCGAGTTCGGAGTGGATTTCATCCTGTTCGATGGCGAAGAATACGTGTTTGAGACAAACGCGCTCGGTGGCGGCGATAAGTACTTCTTCGGTTCTGAATACTTCGCCGATGATTACGTCAAGACCAAGGAGAAGCGGAAGTTCCGATACGACGCGGGAATCCTCTTCGATCTGTTCGCAGCGAAGGATGCCGCACTGAAGGTCGAACAATTCTCGAATACGCTCGCCCCGAAACTGCTAGAGCAACTCTGGACCGTGGCCCGAGCAGTCGGCGCGAAGTCGTTCAAGTTCGAGGCGGGTCATGAGGTGATGGATGACCACCTGGCCCTGAACCGGGCTGGCATTCCAACCGTGGACATTATCGACTTCGACTACCCTCACTGGCACAAACTGAGCGACACACCTGATAAAATCTCAGGAGCACAGATGGCCGAGGTCTGCAAAGTCGTCACCGTTTGGTTGGAGAAGATCAAGTAAGGTTGGAACTGCGGCGAGCGTGGAGTCGCGAGTCGGTTCGCGAGGGACCCGATCGGATCGCCAGTTCGAGGAGTGCGGGTATGGCGTTGGTGGTGGTTCGATGTGTGGGATGTCGTGGGGCATCTCGGGTGGCCACGTCAGTGCTCGGCGTCGCGGTTCAATGCCCGCGTTGCAGTGCCTCCTTCCAGGCTGTCGAGGAAGCGACACTTGTCATCCCTGGTGCGGGATGGGTTCCCCCAAATCCACCACCTGCTCGCACCTGGCGCGGGCCAGTTACACCACCAGCCCTCAAAGACGAATATGAAGAGGAAGACGGCGACGAGGATGAATACGAGGATGAAGACGACGAAGACGAACAAACCGATGCGAAGCCGGAAAGCACTTCACGCCCGCGCGTTTCCGAACACGACCCGCACGATGAGTCTTCGAGCCCTCTGCCGACATCCGTGTTTATCGGGCTGGCACTGTTGCCGTTCCTAATCCCGATAGTGTGGTCGATCACCGGGGCACTGATCGGGCAACGGCCCATGTTGACGGTCGGGACACCGCTTGCACTTGCGGTCGCGACCTCGGTTCTCTGCCTGGCGGTGATCTCCACGATTGACTGGACACCCGCGACACGAATCAAGGGCGTCCTTCTGTTGGTCATTCTGTCGTACTTCACGGGTGTTGGGCTGTACTTTCTGAAGAAGGAAATGGTGGATCAGGTCCGGAAGATCGCCGGAGTCCGCCCCCAGTCGTTTCCGGACGCCCCATTGGGGGCCGGTTATCGGGTGATGGTGCCAGCGATCGCGAGGGATTCCAAAGACCCCTCTCCACTTGGCATGGCCCCACTGACGTGCCGACAGGCAATCTACAGCCCAGGAATCCAGGGGGTGTACCTCTACCACTATGGATCTTCGCCGCTCCCCAAGCCGCAGAAGGTACTTCCACTTTTCAAAGTGAAACCCCTGGGCCAGAACCTTGAAATTGGCAGTGATGCCTGGTTCAAACTTGCGATTGAAGACCTGACGAAACAAGGGCAACTTCCACTCCGGGGCGATCCAAAGCCTGCACACTATGGCGATGATATTTTGGGTCGCGAACTAGAGATCATACTACCAGGTGCAATCCGAATCGTGAGATTGTTTGTGATCAAGGATCGAGTCTACTACCTCTCAGTGGAACGGCAGGAGTTGGAAGCCGACGACGATTTCGTGCGCGAATTCTTCGATTCGTTTGAAGTCAACTAATGTGATCGTGAAGTGAGTGGTGCAACTCACTTTCGGGCACCAAACAAGAACATTCACAACCAACCACCCTTGCCGATGCCGCTTCCTGTCCGATCGCTTGAGGTCCTCCAGAACTGGGATTGCCAGGGCTGCACCGCGTGTTGCCGACAATACCACGTCTCGGTTTCGCCCGAAGAGCGGAGCCGGATTGAATCCCAGGGATGGGAGAAGGAACCAGATCTACAAGGAGTTCCGTTCTTCCTTCGCACGGGCGGATGGCTCTCGTCTACATATCGGCTGAATCACCGCGCCGACGGAGCGTGCGTATTCCTGGGGCAAGACAACCGTTGCCGAATCCACGTGAAGCATGGCTCGGCCGCGAAGCCGCTTGCGTGTCGGATCTACCCATACTCCCTGGTTCCAGCAGGGGATCACTGGAAACTCGGTTTGCGCTTCGCTTGCCCCTCTTCAGTTGAGGACAAGGGCCGCCCACTCGCGGAACACCTGAGTGAAGCCCGGGAATACGCTGCGGTTCTGGAGCAAGAATCGGGCACAGCTGCCATTACGATGCCACCCCCGCCGCTTCAGAGTTCACAGCAAGTCACCTGGGGGGATCTTGGTCGGATCATCACGGCCATCTCCGAGATGTTCGCGGAGGAAGATGAAACCATCGAACGTCGCTGGCGAAAGGTGTTGTTCGTCGTCTCGACATTACGGCAGGCCAAGTTCGATGGCGGTGGAGATCCTCAGAAAGCCATCACGGGAGGGCGCCTCAACGAACTGCTGCATCTCTTGACTGAGGCATCTGAGGACGAGGTGCCCGATTCGCCAGATGACGTGCCAGAACCGGGCTGGGTAGGCCGCATGGTGTTCCGCCCGGTCGCGGCCCTGTACGCACGCAAGGACACGGGACCGGATCGGGGTTCGGCTCAGTCGAGCGCGTTCGCACGGCTGTTCTCGGCGATGCAATTTGCACGCGGAAAGGGGTTCATCCCCCGGACTCACGTTGCAATTCCGTTGACCACGTTCGAAGCAGCAGAGAAGCCGTTCGGTGAGTTGAGTGAACGAGCGGAATCATTACTCGCTCGGTGGGCGCGGGTGAAGATCGAATCAGGTCAGTTCTGTGGGCCAACGAACTTCGGAATGCATGTCTGGGATGGGCTGGAATCACTCTCGGTGGCGTTTGCTGCCGCGATGTGGCTCACGCGCGTGTTGGCGAGCGACGGGCGCCCGCTGGACGATGCTGTGATGACAGCAGTTCGGATCGTGGATGATAATTTCGGGTTCAATCCGCTGTTGGGTCGAGGGCGACAGCGATTCGCGCTGAACCTTCTCGGTAAACGAGGCGAACTGCCGAAGCTGATAGCGTGGTATGGGAAGTAGCGAGTAGTTCAGGGATGTTGCAGGGCAGGCAAGAATGCCTGCCCCACGATTGGCACACTGATCACTTCGCCAGTTCGACGCAGATGATTTCCTTGTCGTTGCGAATGAACGCTTTCTTGTCGGAATACGCTGGAGCACACCACACGACCTTGCGACCGAACGCGACGTTCGTTTGTTCGAGCACCTTCGCCCGGTCGATCTCCTCGTACCCCTTGGCGGTCAATTTCCCGATCACGAGATCGCCCGTTTCGGCGAAGAAGAAGAAGCGGTCGCCTTGTTTGACCATGAACGCTGTCTCGGACCCCTTCGGCCCGCTGCCGACCGGCCCGACACCATCCCAGAGTCGCTTGCCGCTGGGAATCTCAACCGCGTACATGTTCCCCGAATCGTCGTAGCCGTAGAGCACGCCATCTTGCAAGAACGGCTGCACGTTGATCGGCGACATGCCCGAGCCCTTCTTGTTCTGCCAGAGAACCTCGACGCCCGGCTTGTCTGCCGTGAGCTTCAAGACGGTGCTCTTGCCGTTGTAGCCACCGACAAAGAGGTGTTCACCGGCCCGAACAGGGGTCATTACCACGCAACCGTTATCCACCACGAATGGCGTCGTCCAGTATTGCTCGCCCGTCTCGGGATCGAGTGAGTAGATCGACTTCACTCCCGCGACGATCATCTGACGCTTCCCGCCTGCCTCAGTGATCAACACAGGCGAATAGCCCTGCTGTGGCTGCTGCCCGGCCTTCCACAACTCCTTGCCAGTATCCTTGTCCAGCGCGACGACGTGGCTACCTTCACCGCCGGCGAGTGTGATTAACTTCTTTCCGTCGATCAATGGGTGAGCGGCATACCCCCACAGAGCGGGCTTCGTGTTGTATTCCTTGGCGAGATCCTTGCTCCAGACAACCTTACCGGTCTCGGCATTCAGGCAGAAGATGTTGCCCATTGCGCCAAGGGTGTAGACGTTGCCATCCTGAACGACAGGTGTACATCGTGGCCCGGCGGGGTAACTGATCTGGTAAGCGCAATCGTACTCGTGCTTCCAGATTTCCTTGCCGCTCTTCGCATCAAGGCACAGCACTCGTTCCGTGCTCGCGATCTTGTTCTTGGTATCGAATGGATTCTCTGGGTTCGCAGCACCTTTCCCCAGAACGCGATCCGTAACGTAGACCTTGCCATTCGCCACCGCTGGCCCGGAATAACCAGCCGCGATGGGTGTTCGCCAGACGATCGTTGGTCCGCCCTTGGGGAACTTCTCGAGGATGCCTTCTTCACGCCAGACGTTGTCGCGCTTTGGTCCCATCCATTGTGGCCAGTCGTCGCCCCTGGCAATGGGACTCGCGAGCACAGCGACTGCGAATAACCAGAACATGCGGCCGGACATGTCAACCCTCCTGTTGATGTGGACGAATGACTATGATCCGGTCAAGTGCCTTGCCAGACAAGGGGCAAGACTCCTCCGTCGTTGCAGAGGCGTTCTTGATCCTGGAACTATTTGGGGCTTCCACCAACAGAACCGTCGCAATGCTGAGCAGGGGCAACGACATGGCGTAAACCCCAATGAACGTCGTCCCGATTTGCGAAATCGCTGCGGAAATGGGTGCCCCGTGATTCCTCTCTCTGGAGCGCGGCGTCAATCATCAGTCGTGCCACGGTCAAGAGGTTCTGCAATTCCCACCCGCTCCGTGTGTCGAAATCTCGTGTCAGCACATAGCGGCACCAGAACTCCACATCGTGCTGCGCTTCCAGAAGCCGTGCCCGGTCCCGAACAATGCCCATTTTCCGAACCATGAGGCTTCGGAGGGCAGCAGTCATGTCCGCGAGATCGAGGCGAGCGTCGAGTTCCAATGGTGTGATGTCATACTTCAAAGGCAGGGCATTCAGGTTTCGAGCCAACTTGCGTGCCGCCTCCACTGCACCCTGGGCGCACAACGTCCCATAAACTAGGCCTTCGATGAGGCTATTTGAGGCGAGTCGGTTTGCGCCGTGCAGTCCACTCGATGTGACCTCACCCGCAGCCCAGAGTCCAGGTAATGTCGTACGTCCATGCGAATCAACCGTGACGCCCCCGAGCATGTAGTGGGCACCCGGCCGGACGGGAATTTGATCCTTGGTGATATCGAGTGCGAAGCTGCGGCAAACTCGGTTGATCCCCGGGAAGCGATTGAGGACCATCGTTCGGTCGAGATGCGAAAGGTCCAGATACACGTTCGGATGCTGCGTTCGTTCCATCGTCCGGAAAATCGCGCGTGCCACGACATCGCGCGGAGCCAACTCGCCACGCGGGTCAGCCGCGGGCATGAACCGCTCACCATTCACATCACGGAGGTAAGCGCCTTCGCCACGAACAGCTTCACTAACAAGATATCGGGCTGAACCCGCAACATACAGCACAGTCGGATGAAACTGCATGAACTCCATATCTCGCAATTCGGCCCCCGCACGATACGCAGCTGCCATCCCGTCACCAGTGGCCACGGGTGGGTTTGTCGTTTCGCGGTACACCATCCCGCAGCCACCCGACGCGAGAATCACCTGCTTGGCCCAGATCAGGCAGCGGCCCATCCCGTTTCTGGCGACGATGGCTCCGACGCATTGCCCATCGTGCGTGAGCAGGTCGATCGTGAACGTGTCGTCCCAGAGGGTGACGTTCGGTGCATTTCGAGCTGTGGCGATGATCGCCCGCATGACCTCGAAGCCTGTCGAGTCGCCGAGTGCGTGAACGATCCGTCGGTGGCTGTGGCCGCCTTCGCGGGTTAACGCGAGTTCGCCATCCTCGCGATCGAACTTGGTTCCCCACGAAACGAGTTGCTCGATCTGATCGGGTGCCCCGTGGATCACCTGTTCCACGATGGCCTGGTCGCACAACCCATCGCCCGCAATGAGCGTGTCTTGAACGTGGTTCTCGAAGGAATCCTCCGGAGACCGCACACCCGCGATACCACCCTGGGCATAGGAACTGTTGCTCTCAGTGATGCGATCCTTGGTCACGACGAGAACTGACAGGTCCGTCGGGACTTCGAGTGCCGCACGCAACCCGGCAATCCCCGCTCCGATCACAAGGATATCGGTGAAGCGGTGAAAGCTCTGGGATGCGTCGAATGAAACCAGATAGCGATTGGCCGACATGAATGATCCGGGCCGAGGCAGGAAGTTGGTTGTGCGGCTGTCTGGTGTTGACAACCGCGCAACCGAAACACGTCACTTCTTCTGTTGTAGCTTTCGCATCTCTTCAGCAAAGCGTTTCTTTGCGTCCTCGAATCCGGGAGGAGCGAACACGGCACCCGTTCCAGTGGCTCCAGAGCCGAGAGTCGTGGGGTTCGAGTCGACCTTGCTGCTGCCACCGGCCTTGATTGTCGGCTCCGCCGCACTCGGGGGTTGCTCCCGAGCTTCCTTATCCAGCTTGGCCTGCTCGGCTTCCAGTTGCTTGACGCGCTCGGCCTGAGCCTTCAGGAACTCGTCGTACTGCTGTTGCGTCCAGCCGAGTTTGTCCTGGAGATCCTTGTTGTACCGGTTCTTCTCGAAGTCCTCCAACTGAAGCTGTGCCGACTTCAATTTGTTCTTCGGGTCGGTGGGATCTTCCGGACCTGCAGGGTCGCTGGTTGCACCGCCACCGGGAGTAAGCTCATCGGTCTTGTCACCCTTGCCCCGTGGGTGACGCTTCGCTTGCTCCTCGATTTGCTTGCGCAAATCATCTTGTTCCTTGGGGTCCATCGGGTTCATCGGAGGCTGTTTCTTCAACTCCTCCTGAATCTTCTCGCGTGCTTCCTTGCCGACCTTCTGGTCGAACTCTTTCTCGGCCGCCTCCCGTTTCTTGTCGTCCTTGGAGGTCAAATCATCGGCCTTCTTCGCAAGCTCGTCGATCTCTTGCTTCGTCAGTTCCTTGCCCTTGCCCTTGTCCGTGCCTTTCCCCTCATCCCCGTCTTTACCGTCTTTCTTGGCCTGCTCCTCGGCCTTCTGCTTGAGGTCGTCGATCTTCTTTTGCGCAGCTTCGCGGGTCGCCTTATCTGGCGATTCCAGATCCTTGGCGGTTTGCTCCAGATCCTTGCGGTTCTTCTCGCCGATGGCCTTGTCGAGTTTGTCCTGAGCATCCTTACGCTTCGCAGGATCGGGGTTGTTCAGGTCACGGGCCGCGTCTTGCAACTCCTTGAGTTGCTTCTCGTCGAGTTTCTTGCCTGCGCCCTTCGGCCCCTTGGGTTCCTTGGGGTCAGAGTTACCAGACTGTTGGGCGCCGTCCTTCTTCGGGGTGGGCTTCTCCATCCCAGGTTCGCCGACCTTATCCTCACCCATTTCGCCCATGCCACCCATCGGCTTCTTCGGCTCGGGCTTCGTATCGGAAACGCCGCCAGCCTTGGGGTTCATGGGATCTTTTGGCTCCTTTGGAGCACCCTTGTCTTCGCTGGCGTCGGGCTGCTTACCCTGTGGAGCACCCTGGGGTTGTGCGGGTTTGGTCTCGGCACTTGGCGGAGCCTTGTCGGGCTTTGCATCGCCCGCGTTTGGCTCAGGTTTGGACCCCGATTTCTCTTTGCCAGGGTTCTTGTCTTGCCCGCGGGCTGGCTCGACGTTTGGCTTGGTCGAAGCTGCGTTGTCTGCTGGGTTCTGCTTCTCGTTAGGGTTGCCACCCTTGGGGCCACCGTCCTTGGGATCGCCGGGTTTCTGGTCGGTCGGTGGCTTTCCCGTGGAACCGGACATTGGGTCTTTGCCAGGTTCCTTCGGCTGAGGATTCTCGCCCTTCTTTGGCTCAGGCTTGTCTTCCCCCGGGTTGCCACCAAGTGGTTCTTCTCGGCGCTCAGACGTATTGCCCTTCGATCCCTCCGGCTGGGACTTGGGGTCGGGCTTTGGTTGCGCATTCTTGTCGGGCGGTTGCTCCAGTTTGCCCTCTGGCTTGTTCTGGGAAGCGCCGTTCTTGTCGTCCTTGGGGTTGTTCGGGTTCTTCGGATCGGCTGGTTTCGGACCTTCCTTCGGCTGCGATTCCTGCCCGCCGTTCATGGGCATTGGTTGCTGCGGCTTGGGTTGTGCTGCGTTGTTCCGATCTTCCGAATTCGCGTTCTCATTCGGGTTCTGTTTCGCATCGCCGCCTTCACTCTTGTTCTTGTCGAGTTGGTTCTTCACCCGTTCCGCGTCCTGAGCCGCTTTCTTATCATCTTCGCTTTTGGGTGGAGGAGCTGTCTCGGGTGGTTGCTTCATACCCGTGTCGTTCATTCCACCCATGCCGGTGTTGTCGCCGCCCTTGGGTGACGTATCGGTCTTCATGTCTGGCGTCTTGGGATCCTTGCCCCCGGTGTTTCCCATCCCGCCCGGATCCTTCTTGGCATCCGGTGGCGTCATCGGATTCTTGGGATCGTTCCCACCCATCCCGTTCGAGCCCTTCTTTTCGGGTGGATTCTTTTCGGGCGGGTTCTTGTTGTCGCCGTTCTTCGGCATTGGCATCGGATCGTTCATGCCCGTGCCGTTCGGATCACCCATCTTGGGGTCCGTGCCGTCTTTCTTGGTTTCGGGATTATCACCCTTCTTTGGCTCGCCATTCTTGGGATCGGTGCCATCCTTCTTGGTTTCGGGGTTGTCACCCTTCTTCGATTGCTCGTCTTTCTTCTCGTCCTTCTTGGGTTGCTGTCCCTGGTCTTGGTCCTGTGGTGGATCGCGCTTCTCGTTTTCGAGCTTCTGCTGCTGTTGCTCGTTGTGTTTCTTCTCCTCGTTCTGTCGCTGCTTGGCCTGTTGATCGTGCTGCTTCTTGTCTTCAGGCTCAGTGATAGGAGCACTCAGACGCACTTTCCGAGGTTCGGATTTGCCGACCTGTCCAGGTTGCGGCTTGTCACCCCATCCTTCAACTGGCTTGGTTTCGGTGCAGTTGTCGATCGCTTCGAGCCAGAACTCAATGACCATTCCTTCCTTTGGCTCGAACTTCTGGCCATCGGCGAAAGCCAGTTTCGGCAGATCGACGGACCCCTTGTACGTGAGATCGTTCGGCCAGGTGCCATCCTTCGTGCGGAAGAACGACTTCCCGCCCTCGTAGGGGACTGGTGCCAGATCGCGGTTCTCGACTCGCAATCGCAGGCGAACCTTGTCGATGCCGAAATCGTCGCCCACGGTTCCATCGACGACCAGTTGCCCGTTCGCCGGGACTGTCGTCTCGGGTTCTTCGGGCTTCGTGATCTCAATCCGTGGGGGGAAGTCCGAATCCAGGTTGATGCTGAACGGCAGGGTATCGGAGTTTCGTTCGCCTGAAGTCGTCAGCATCGACAACCGATACTGGGTCGAATCCGTGGCAGTGAACGTGAAGGCGAGCGTGTCCGGCTTCCCCGCAGCGACTTTGCCAGCGATTGGGGCAGGGCCTGACACGAATTTCATCAGCCCGTCTTTGACCTCGCGATTCGTGCGGGCGAGCAACGTCACCTTTGTGCCACGGTAGGCACGAATGTTGGGGTCGGTGGATTTGTCAGCCAGTCGGCGCGTGTACTTCGGGTAGTCGTAGCTCACCTCGAAATCGGTGAACAGTGGGAGGGATCGCACGGTGACCTTGTATTCCTGCGTTTCCGAGTCCCCGGCTGCGATCTTGTACCAGAATCCGTTTTGCACGAGATACTCGGGCACCTTCAGGTTCCAGTCGCGGGTCGTCTCCCCCTCCTGGAGGGGAAGCTCTTCGTAGGTCGGATCGGTTGGATTGTGGCGCAGCAGCAACCGGACCCGGGTGGGATCGGTCTTCGCGGGAACCCTGCCACCAATGTGGACCGCAACGGTGATCGTCTGACCGGTCGTGAGCGTTGCCTCAGCGGGGTCGGGTTTCAGTAACGAAATTTGGGTCCGCGAGGCGATCGCCTTCGAGGAGTAGGGCGTGAACGTCCGCGCGACGAGAGATTTGAACTGGGTCGGGCGAAACACGAAGAACAGTACGGTGAGCGTGATGAGGAACGCGATCAGGATGCCGCCTGCAACGAGGAGGCTACGGTGATCCACGGCTCGGTTCACGTCGGCTTCACCCACAGCCTTCGCGGCCTTCGCTGACATTGCCGCCCGCACGGCTCCGGGAACATTCCCTTTTTCCTGGGCATCGACGTATCCCGTGACGCTATTCTTGGCGTCGTCGAGCGTGTCTTCGACAAGCGCGGCAGCGTACAGCGGATTGATGCGGTTCCGGAGTGGCCGGACGACGAGGAAGTATCCCACGCCAGCAAAAAGGCCCAGGAAGCCAAGCAGCGAGATCTGCCGTACCCATTCCGGTAGATTCAGGTATTTGTCGAGCAGGATCATGGTCGTGGCATAGATCGCCACCAACGACGCGAGCGAAAGACCGCCCAGAATCAGGTCATGCACTCGGATGCGGCTGGTCGCCTGCGCGATCTGCTCATCGACTTGCGTTCCGAACTTTGCGGAAAAGTCGGGCTTCTGTTCAAGTAGGGCGGCCATATCAATCTCCGATCCAGGCAGTGGCACTCTGTTCAGATTCGCCCACCACCGACCTGTATTTTACACTCGGGGAGTGTTTCGTGTGAGTGTTTCGTCTCTGCGATCCGGGTTTCCGTGTCTGAGCATTCCATCCCAGGAGCGGAAGGTTCAGAGCAAGATGCGATCGACGGATCACGAATCTTGCCATTATTCCGACGAGACAGTCACAGATTGAGTTTGGGATTCGTTTCACTTCTGCAAGAAACCGTGTGCAGATTGGGCCGGGAATGCCGGGAGCGTGGAGCTACAATGGCTCCAGAGGCGTTTCCGACGCGGGGGGTGCAGTATGCTGGTCGGGCAGACGATCGGTTCTGGCGCGTACCGTTTCGAGGTGGACAAGGAACTCGGTAGTGGGGCGATGGGCTCGGTCTACCGGGCACAGTTCCACCGTGACGGGACGGTCATCCCTGTTGCGCTGAAAATCGTCATCATGGGGCTTGTCGGGAATGAAGCGGCGATGGCTCGCTTTGAGCGAGAAGCGAATATCCTCAAGCAACTCAAGCACCCACACATCGTTCGACTTTATGCAACCGGGACGTACCGAAAAACTCCCTTTATCGCGATGGAGTACATCGACGGGGAACCCCTCGATCGGTTACTCACACGTCGTGGCCGTCTGGCCTGGGAAGAAGTCGTCGCCTACGGGAAACACCTCTGTGAAGCGCTCCAGTACGCTCACGACAAGGGGATCATCCACCGCGATCTCAAGCCGTCCAACTTGATGCTTTCGAGTGATAACGTTCTGAAACTCACGGATTTCGGCATCGCCAAGGACACCGATGTCACAGCATTGACCGGAGCGAACAGCACGATCGGCACTGCGGCGTACATGTCTCCGGAACAGTGCATGGGAGACAAGAATCTCAGCCACAAATCGGACCTGTATTCGCTCGGCATCGTCTTTTACGAACTGCTTACGGGGCGGAAGCCGTTCACGGCGGAAACAACCGTCGATATGTTCCTGAAGCACGTGAATGATGACCCGCCTCGAATTGGGAATCAAGTCAATGAGCTACCAAGCAAACTGGAGATGCTCATCCTGCAGTTGATGGCCAAGCACCCGGATGACCGCCCCGTCGATGCGGCGTGGGTCGTGCGAATGCTCACGGAGATTGAAGAGGACGTGTTCGCCCGCAAAAGCGCCGGACTTGGTGCGGTTACAAATCGACGGACGGCAGATAGACCCCGGAACTTTGACGGCTCAAAACTGGACGAGGAAGACAAGGAAGCCGCGCGAGCGTTACGGGGGAAAAAGAAAAAGACGAAGAAGAAGGAAGTTCTCCCGTTCTTCCAGCGGCCGCACGTGAAGATGGCTGGCATCGGGTTGATTCTCCTGGGAATGTTGGCTGGAGCGGTGATGCTGCTCCGCCCGCCGTCGGCCACGAAGTTGAGTCGAGCGCTTGACGAGGCGACCACTCCGGAAGCCAAACTGGAGGCTGCAACGAAGTACCTGGAACGCTACGGCGACCAACCAGGCGAGATGACCGACAAGGCAGCGGCCGTGTTCCGCGAAGCGGCGACCCGGAAGCGTGAGGATCAGTTGACCAAGCGATTCATCAACAAGATGCAGAAGCCCGACGAGGCCGACGACAAGGAAGCCTTCGAGGCCGCGTGGCAAGCGATGGAGGCGGAACGGAACGGGTTCTTGAACCTCGCGGAAGGGTTCTGGAAGAAGTCGAAGGCCCGGTTCCCCGAGGAAGCGAAGTTGCCATTCACCTTGAATGATGACCTCTTGTTCAAGGCTCGCTGGGGTTGGGTCGCGGATAAGCGGTTGGCCGATCTCCGGAAGGTGGCTTCACTGAGTACCGCAACCAGAGACAAAATCAACAAGCACAACCAGTTTGAGACCCCCTTCAGCGGAGAGCAAACGGATCCCGAATCGCTGGCGATTCGAGCATTCCGTCTCGAAACGATTGGTGACACCGACAAGGCTTGGCGATTGTGGGATCAACTTGCGACGCTGACCGAGAAGGACGCTGACAAACGGGACTGGTTCCTGCTTGCGTGTCAGCAACGGGTCGCGAATGCTCGTAGTGCCGACGGCGGAGCCAAGCAGCGGATCGCCTTGATCGAGAAACACGTCACACGCGCGAGCACCACTGCGGCCGAAGCGCGAGCGAATCCCGACAACTTCCTGAAGCGAATCGAAACCCGGAACGTGTGCCGAGATCTGGTTGATCTGTATGACGATGAGGCAGATGCAACAATCAAGGGTTACGTGAAGCAGGCCAAGGATATCGCCGCCAGCGTACCCAAGTGATCGGCTTTCACGGAGCATTCATGTCAACACGTTCACTGAGCAGTACCGCATTCGAGCGTGCCCGCAAGTTCATCCCCGGGGGGGTGAACAGCCCGGCGCGTGCATTTGGTGCGGTTGGTGGCACACCGCTCTTCATCGCTCGCGCCGAGGGGCCATATCTCCACGACATCGACGGAAACCGCTACCTCGACTTCATCGGTTCCTGGGGGCCAATGATCCTGGGACATTGCCATCCTGCGGTGGTCGAAGCCGTGATGGTCGCGGTCCGCAATGGCTCGAGCTACGGTGCCCCGTGCGAACTCGAAACGGAACTCGCGGAACGGGTCGTGGAAGCAGTGCCATCGGTCGAGATGGTGCGGTTCGTTTCCAGCGGAACCGAAGCGACGATGAGCGCCATCCGGCTCGCACGCGGATACACGGGCCGCGATCTCATCATCAAGTTCGCCGGTTGTTACCATGGTCATGTCGATTCGCTTCTCGTGTCCGCGGGATCGAGTGCGCTCACGCATGGTGTGCCAAACAGCCCTGGCGTTCCCAAGGGTTGTACTGATGACACGCTCGTGCTGAGGTACAACGACATTGCCGGGCTGACCGAGGTGTTCGCTGCTAAAGGCGACAAAATCGCGGGCGTAATCATCGAGCCGATCGTCGGGAACATGGGCCTCGTTGCTCCTTCGGTAGAGTTCAGAAAGGCACTTCGGCAACTCACGCAAAAGCATGGCGCTCTCCTGATCTACGATGAAGTAATGACCGGCTTCCGCCTGGCGTACGGCGGCGCCCAAGAGTTGCTCGGCGATTCGCCCGACATCACAGCTTTCGGCAAGATCATCGGCGGCGGATACCCGGTTGGCGCCTATGGCGGTCGGGCCGAGGTGATGCATAAGATCATGCCAGCCGGCCCGGTGTTCCAGGCGGGGACGCTCTCGGGAAACCCCGTCGCGATGGCTGCCGGGATCGCCACACTCAAGGAACTCAAGGCGAACTCACCATACAAGCGGCTTGACGAACTTGGGGCGCGACTCGAAGCGGGTTTGCGGAAGGCCGCGACGGATGCCGGCGTGGCTCATCAGTTCAACCGAGTCGGCAATATGTGGACACTGTTCTTCACACCAACGCCCGTCACCGATTTCGACACCGCCAAGACATCCGACACCAAGCGGTTCGCCCGATTCTTCTGGGAAATGATGGATCGGGGTGTGTATCTGCCGTGTAGTCAGTTTGAGGCCGCGTTCCTGTGTACCGCAATGACGGAAGCCCACATCGACCAGACAATCGTTGCCGCTCAGGATGCGTTGAAGGCGATTGCGTAAAGGGAAACCATGACGCCCTCGACAAAACTAGCCAGCGAGTAATCGACACTTTGGCATGCATTGGAAGCGGTGGCGTTGATCTCGGGTTCTGGAAACGTCTCGGGCCCGGATTCGACCCCAGGTGAGCGTCCAGAGC
>Ga0335397_10000109_pt1 | contig 90011 bp, 66 predicted proteins | sample MAT04_FD_205740 | JGI IMG/M metagenome (GOLD analysis project Ga0335397, IMG submission 205740) | Freshwater microbial communities from Lake Fryxell liftoff mats and glacier meltwater in Antarctica - MAT-04 (spades assembly) (version 2) ...
GTTGTCGATCGGCTTGGCCGCGCATGGTCGCCTCCAGAATGGGATGCGAGTAGTTTAGCGCGATAAAATCGCCTTGCAAACGGAGTTTTTCAGCACCCTGCTAGCGCCGTGCCGCTCAGGGAGTACGCGGACGGCACACGGAGAGGCTGTGGTTTTTTTAAACGGCGAGGGAGCAAACGCCCGCGGCTCCGGACCTGAGCGGCAGGGCGCTAGCCGCCGGTAGTACATGGTTCGAGCATTCGTTCTCATCGGCGGCGAGCTAGTCCAACGCGCAAGCGATTGGGAGAGCGAAACCTGGGGCCACCGGCGGCTAGCGCCGTGCCGCTCAGTTTGCGTCGCTGACGGTAGAAGAGGCTCCGGGCGGACGGCACACGGAGTGTGCCTGCTACTTTGTCTTCGCTAGAATGACACACGTTGGTCACATACTCTTTCCGACTACTCAAGGAGCCCGCCATGGCCCCGAGCCCGATTCCCGCAGGTTACCACTCCGTCACTCCGTACTTGATCGTGAAGGATGCCGCCCGAGCGCTCGAATTCTATAAGCAGGCGTTCGGCGCCGTCGAACTCTTTCGCCTGGCCGATCCGACTGGCAAAGTGGGGCACGCCGAGATGCAGTTTGGCGACGCGCGATTCATGTTGGCCGACGAATTCCCCGAGATGAACGTGCTCGGCCCGCAGACGCGCGGCGGCGTGACCGCCTCGATTCTGTTGTATGTCGAAGACGTCGACGCCAGCTTCCAGAAGGCCGTGGCCGCGGGAGCCACGATTCAGCGTCCGTTGGCGGATCAGTTCTACGGCGATCGCTCGGGGACCGTGGTCGATCCTTTCGGCCAGCAGTGGACCGTCGCTTCGCACAAGGAAGAGGTCAGCCCGGCCGAGATGCAGCGCCGCTACGACGAGATGATGAAGGGGAGCAGCAAGTAACGGGGACTTTCCGCTCGCTCCTGGCGGTGCTAGTCTGGCAAGACGCCAACCGCCGAGACTTCTTCCTACGTACCGCGTTCCATCATGCACATCGCCGACGGCATCCTTTCGCCCACAACCCAGATCGTGACCGGCTTGATCTCCGTAGCGGCGATCGGGCTGAGCGTGGTCAAGCTGCGGGCGTCGTTGGAGGAGAAGCTGGCCCCCATGATCGGGGTGATGGCCGCCGGGATCTTCGCCGGACAGATGGTGAACTTCTGGCTTCCGCCGCTGCCGGCTTCGGGTCATTTGATGGGCGGGGTGCTGGCTGCGGTGGTACTAGGCCCGTGGGGAGCGATCTTGGCGCTGGCCAACGTGCTGCTGGTTCAGTGCTTTCTGTACGCCGACGGCGGCCCCGCGAGCCTGGGGGCCAACCTGTTCAACATGGGCATCATCGGCGGCGCGTTGGGCTATGCCATCTACGATCCGCTGCGACGCTGGATCGGCGGGGCCAAGGGAACAGTCTTCGCCGCCGTCTTCGCCAGTTGGGCGATCCTGCCGATCTCGGCCCTGGCCTTCAGCGTCGAACTGGCCGTCGGTGGAGCCTATCCCTTCAGCACCGTGGCCACGTCGATGCTCTTCTATCACGTGCTGATCGGTATCGGCGAGGCGCTGATTACCGGTCTGGTCGTGTCGTGGATCGTGGCCGTTCGGCCCGACTTGATCTATCAACCGCTCCGACAGCCTGGGCAAGTTGCCCGCGTGAGTCAGGCGATGCTGGGCGGGTTGGCCGTCGCTGCGAGTGTGGTCTTGTTCCTGGCGCCCTTGGCCAGTGGCGAGAGCGACGGGCTGGAGCGGGTCGGTGAAGAGCTGGGCTTTGTCGAGCATGCGACCGCCGGCGCGCCAGCCCCCTTTCCCGACTACGAGCTGACCAAGAGGGAAGGTGAGACCGTCGCAGGAGCGGACGTCGCGGGCGAAGGCCAGCCCATGGCGAGCGGATGGCTTTCAGCGGCCAACGTCACGCGCGGCTTGGGACTGCTCGGCACGGCCGTGACCTTTGTACTGGGGATCGTGCTGGCTCAGTCAGTGCGCGGTGCCCCGCGCGCGAGACCCGCTCATGCGGCATGAGTACCTGGACCGCTACAGTCGGCTCGATGGCCCGCTGCATAGGGTTTCGGCCACGCTCAAGCTGCTCGTCGGCCTGGTCCTTATTTTAACGATCAGCCTCACCCCGGCTGGCTTTCTGCCAGTGGCCCGCGAAGTGCCGATCTCACTCGTTCATGTCGGCGTGGCAGTTGTGTTGGTCGCAGCGATCGCCTTCTCGGGCATCCCCTGGAGCTACGTGCTGCTGCGTCTGACGGCCATGACTCCGCTGGTGCTGTTCATGGCTCTGACGGTGCCGATTTCTCGCGGCTTCGAGGCCGGCTGGCACCTGATGGCGGCGATCCTGGCCAAGGGACTGCTGTCGTTCACCGTGGTGCTGATCCTGGTGAACACGACTCCGTTCGATCGCTTGCTGTCGGCCGCCGGCAGGCTGGGCGTGCCGCAGATTCTGGTGGCCACGGCCAGCTTCATGTACCGCTATCAATTTGTTTTTCTGGATGAGCTGAGCCGCATGCGGCGAGCTCGCCAGGCGCGGACTTTTCGCGAGAGTTGGCTGGGCGACACGCTCGGAGCCGCGCGGTTGATCGGCCCTCTGCTGGTGCGGGCGTTCGAGCGGGCAGAACGCGTGCATCATGCCATGCTGGCACGCGGCTTCGAAGGACGCGTGCGGACGTTGGACTACTAGTTCACGGGGCCCATGTCGGCGAACGGCACCTTCTGGATCTGCGGCACATAGCCCGGTGGATACGTTCCCGGCGGAGGAGCCTGATCCAGGATCGACCCGCCCGGATCGACAGGGGTGATCCCTTCGGGCTGATTGACCGTGAGTTTATTCATCGGGATCCGGGTCCCGTTGGGCCCTTCAACCGTGGGGCCATCGTACGACGCATCGGCAGTGCCAGCCGTGGTGGCCGCGGAGCCCCCCATGAACTTGGGTCGCCAGCTGGTGATGGAGCTGGCCGACTTGCAGCCCGAGAACCCGGAAACACAGACGCCTGCCAGCAAAAGATAACTGGCGAGTTTGCGGACCGAACCGTTCGAGTGATTGCGTGTCATGACATAGTCCAAAGGCTGCCGCGAAATGTACCGGCTCGCCCTTTCTATCGGCCGGTTCCGCTTAGGCGGTTGAGGCAATCTTTGCGGCTTGTGATGCTGGCGCAGCAGCCCTTTCGTGCTTTGGGCAAAGGAACTAGGCTGGGTAAATGCTGGCATGACGGGTGCAGCCCACCCTACATTTTGAATCGCGGCTTCCCTCCTCCCATTGGATCTCTTCGTGTCCTACTTCCGTCCGCAAATCGACGACATGGCCGGCTACGTTCCGGGCGAGCAGCCCCAGGCCGGCAAGTTCATCAAGCTCAACACCAACGAGAACCCCTACCACTGCTCGCCGGCGGTGGGCCGCGCCGTCACCACGGTGCTCGAACGCGGCCTGAACCTCTATCCCGATCCCATGGCCGAGGCCTTTCGCCGACGGGCCGGCGAAATCCTGGGGGTTCCCAGCAACTGGATCATGGCCGGCAACGGCAGCGACGACATCCTGACGATCGTCACCCGAGCATTCGTCGGCCAAGGGGATCTGCTGCGGCTCCCGTATCCCAGCTACATCCTCTACAAGACGCTGGCTCAACTGCAGGGCGCCCGCAGCGAAGAGATCCACTTTCGTCCTGACTGGACTCTTCCGGACACCTTCACGGCGGCGGCCCCCGACTTGAAGCTCGCCTTTCTGCCGAATCCGAACAGCCCCTCGGGGACGGTCCTTCCCCCCGAGCGCGTGCTGGAGATCGCCGAGCAACTCCCGTGTCCGCTGCTGGTGGATGAAGCCTACGGCGACTTCGCCGAGAAAAACTGTCTCGATCTGGTGCGGCGCAGCGACAAGATCATGGTCTCGCGGACCTTCTCAAAATCGTACGCACTGGCCGGGCTGCGGTTCGGCTTTGTGGTGGCGCAGCCTCACGTCATCGAAGGGCTGGTGAAGGTCAAGGACTCGTATAACTGCGACGCGCTCAGCATTGCCGCGGCCACCGCCGCCATCGACGACCAGACGTGGCTCACAGAAACCCGCTCCAAGATCCTGGCCACGCGCGCTCGCCTGACCGCCGAGATGCGGGCCCTGGGCTTTGCCTCGGTCGAGTCGCAAGCCAACTTCGTCTGGAACCCGCACCCGACCTTGCCCCTCAAGCCGATCTACGAAAAGCTGAAGCAGGAGCGCGTGCTGGTGCGTTACATGAACTACGCCGGCTGGGGAGACGGCCTGCGAATCTCCGTCGGAAGCGACGGGCAGGTCGACGCCTGCCTGGATCTGCTGAAAAAGATGGTGTGATCTGCGGTATTCCTATCTCAAATCTGAGATTTCAAATTTGAGATCGAGTTCTTTTGATGCCCAGCCGGCTGCCCCTCACACTTCGCTGTTCGCGTACCCCCGCCACCAAGCCCAGCCTCCCGTGATAATCAGCGCGTAGCAAAACACGCCGACGAACGTCTGCAAGATGACCAGCGGGTTGGGACGCCGGAAGTCGACCGGCCCCTCATAGAACGCCGAAAACGACTGGAATACCGGCAGGTAGAGCGGCAACGAGATGATTGCCGGCGACAACATCAGCACGAGCATCTGAATCCCCACCGCTGAGCCAAAGAACTTAGCCACCTTGAGCGGCTGCTGCGGCACGGCATCGAGAAGGGCCACGCATCCCAGGAAGGTCGCCAGCCCCAGCAGCAGCGGCCCGACCCAGGCGAAGCCGTACAGCCGCCACCAGCTCAGCAGCGCGGCCGAAACAACCGTGGCCAGGATCAGGTGGGTGATGCGAAACTGATAGGCGCCCGTCTTCATGAATCACTCCGCGTCGTCGAGCCCCAGTCGACCAGCCGCTTCATCGGCCCAGGGGCTGTCGGGCGCCTGGGCGAGAAAGGCCTGCCAATGTCCGGCGGCTTCGTCGCGCCGCCCCAACTCGTCGAGTGTACGCGCCAGATGATACCGCGCGTCGAGGTAGTCCGGCTGACTGGCCAGCGCGCCCTCGAAGGCCGCCAGGGCCAGCTCGCGCTCGCCCAACTCCGACAGCAGGCAGCCCAGGTTCGCCCGGGCTTCGACAAAGTCTTCGTCCAGTTCAATCGCCTGGTAATACCGTTCGCGCGCGGCCGATAGTTCACCCTGGCGGTACAGGACCTCGGCCAAAGAGAAAGCCACGTCGGCTCGCGATCCGCCGGCGGCCATCGCAGCGCGGTACCACTCGGCGGCATGCAGCAGATCCCCTTGCTCTTCGAGCTCGGCAGCGCCGGCCAGGATCTCTTCCAGCTCGAGCTGTCGGGGATCGCCGGTAGTCTCGACCGAGGCTTCGCCCGAAAAACTTTCGGCGGGCGAAGCGTCGGCGTCGAAATCAAAGTGCCGCTGCCCGCCCGGCTCGAGCAGCGCCTCGCCAGCGCGGATCAAGAGCTGCCGGCCGGAGACCACCAGCGGCAAGTCGGCCAAAGGACGGGGCACACCCGGAAATTGCGCGGCCAGCTCGGTCAGCAGATGCTCGATCGCCGATTGCGAAGCGCCGGCGCGGGCGAGCTCGGCCAGTCGTCGAGCGGCCTGGACTTCGCGAAAGTCGAAGTAGGCCAGCCGACCGACCTGCCGAGTGCTGTGCAGCAGACCCCGTCGATGCCAGCGCCGCACCTGAACCACGGGTACGCCCAGCAAGTTGGCCAACAGCGCCGTGGTGTAAAGCTGATGGACGTTCTGATCCCCTTCCACCAGGCCGAGCTGCTGCCAGAACTCGGACTCGTCGATGGCGTCGACACGATTGGCCGACAGGGCTTGGCCCAGCGGGCTCTCCGCCGGTTCGTCCGCAGGCGGGGCTTCGCCCACCAGGATCAGGTCGACCCGCTCGTCGAAGACACGGGCGGGAACTCCCCCGTGTCGCCGCACCAGGGCGTAGAAGTTTCGTTTGCTGATGCCGACCAACCGGCCCGCGACAAACACCCGGCGTCCGGATAGCAAAGGTGACATGGGCGCGGGCGTCTCATAGCGTAAGGGACGCAGAGCGTGAGGAACGCGGAGCGAGGTACGCGCGGCTGGCTAGCGCGGTTTCTGCCGCGCGGCGCCCGGCTTCTTCTTATGGCTGGCTGCTTTGGCTTTGGCGGGCGACTTGGCGGCGGCAGGCTTGGTCGGTTTGTGCGACTCCTCATCGGCCTTCTTTGTGGGAGCCTTCTTGGCGGCCCCCTTCTTCGCTTCTTCGGCCGTGGGCTTGTCGTGTTTCTCGTGCTTGTCGTGGGGCTTCTCGGCGGCATGCTTGCCTGCCGTCAACTTGCCCGACTTGTCGCCGGCCTTCTCTGCGGCAGGCTTCTCGCCCGGCTTACCGGGATGAGCCTTCTCGGGGACCGCAGTGCGGGCGGTACCCTTGGCCGGGACACCCTTGATTGGTTTGGGCGGTTCTTCCACCTTGCCACGCTTGGGGAGTCGCCCCTTCGCGTCCGGGGCGATCTCGAGCAGGATCTTGTGCAGGTTCGTCGAGTACGGGTTGGCGACCAGCTCGGCCCCCAGCTCGTGCAGCAGCATCACGAACTCGTGCCGCTTGTTCTTGGGGATGGCCCGTTCGATCGAACCGAAGGAGCCCTTGGCCGCCTCGGCCTCGGTCAGCACGCCGATCACGATCAACGCCTCGAGCGAGCCCCGGTCGAGCGGGAAGGCGCTTCCTTCCAGTACCGTCAGGGTCACATGGGCCAGTGCAAAAGGGCTGACACCGAACCCCTCCAGCATCGCGGTGGCCTTGCCCATGGCCAGCTTGCGAAGCGATTCGAGCTCGAAGGTGTAAGTCTTGTCGAACACCCCCTGCAGGGTCCGCTTCACGGCGTCGGCCACGCGTTCGGGCTCGGGCAGGGCGCTCAACACCGAGGCCAGCTCGCGAATGCTCGAGACGCGGACTTCGTTCCAGTCGAAGAACGACTCGCAGAGGGTCGCGTAAGCTTTATGCGCCGCTTCGCCCCGAGCGTTCTCCAGGCAGCACGCAAACAGCAGCTCTTCAAGGAGCGGGCGAGTCGAGACGGGAGGAGCCGAATAGTGCTTCTTCAAAACCTTGTGGGCTTTGGTCAACAGGGCTGCACGATTCGTAGTGGCCATGCCAGGCACCAAGGGGTCGGTTAACTTCTAAAGGAGCTTCGGCAGCAGGTGCAAATCTTGTATTCATCGCAATGTGATGAATTCGTTAACGAGGCGGCAACGTGCCAGGGCCTTCCTCGGACGCGTCGTCCGCCAGAAAGTCCTCGTCTTCGTCTTCGTCGTCTTCTACTTCGTCTTCATCCGACTCTTCGTCATCTTCTTCGTCTTCGTCCATCAAGTCGTCGAGCGTGTCGTCGTCATCCTCGTCCTGTCCGGGATTCGGCGGGACCGACTCCACAGTCGTCTCCGCTTCCGGGGGCAGAACCTGCTTCAGGATGCGAGCGATCTCCAGCGACTTCTTCACCCCCATGTCCAGCACGAACTCGAGCTTGGGGGTGTAGCGGGTGTCGATCCGGTCGGCCACTTTCGACTGCAGAAATCCGGCCGAACTCTTCAGACCCGCCAGGCTAAGCCGCTGCTGGGTCTCGTCTCCCATAATGGAGACGTGCACTTTGGCCGAACGCAGATCGCCCGCGACCTCGACATAGGTCACGGTCACATTTTTGACGCGCGGGTCTTTCAAATCCGCCAGGACCGCCATGGCGATCACTTCGCGGATTGCTTGGGAAACTTTCTGGACGCGTCGAGATGTCATTCAGGCTAATTCGGCCAGGCGCCGGGAACGGAGGACGTTAGGAAACTTGAATCGAGGCAGGTTGGTCAACGTGGATTAACTTTCGTGCAAGCATCCCGCCTGCTGGTCGGAAGCATTTGTCTAGCTCAGTGTGCGGGCCACTTCTTCCTTGCGGTAGCACTCCAGGATGTCCCCTTCCTTGAGGTCGTTGTAGCCGGCCAGACGAATACCGCACTCCAGGCCCTGACGGACCTCGCGGGCATCGTCCTTCTCGCGCTTCAGCGATTCGATCGTGTACTCGCCGATCACCTGACTATCGCGAATCACGCGAGCCCGCGCACTCCGTTCGATGTTGCCGGCAATCACGTGGCAACCGGCAATCGTGCCGATGCGGCTGATCGCGAAGACCCGCTTCACCAGGGCGCGGCCCAGTTCCACTTCACGCTGCTCGGGCTTCAGCTTGCGCTCCAACGCCTGTCGCAGGTGGTCCGTGATCTCGTAGATGATGTCGTACCGGCGAACCTGCACGCCGCGCTGGTCGGCCAGGGCGCGGGCCTTCTCGTCGGGGACCATGTTGAAGCCAATGATCACCGCGTTCGAGGCATCGGCCAGGTGCACGTCGGCCTCGGTGATGCCGCCCACGGTGGCCAGCAACACGCGGATCTGCACCTCGGGATGTTCGAGCTTGACCAGCTCCTTCTTGATGGCCTCGATCGAGCCGCGGGTGTCGGCCCGCAGAATCAGGTTCAAGGTCTGGGTCTCTTCCTGAGCCAGCGACTCAAACAGGTTCTCGAACGTGATGTGCTTCTTCTGCACGCCCAGTGATTCGGCCTTGGAGTCAGCAGCACGCTTCTCGGCAATGCTGCGGGCTTCGGCGATGTCGCTCAGCACATAGAACTTCTGGCCGGCGCCGGGAGCCTCATCGAGGCCCGTGATGTTCACCGGAACCGACGGGCCCGCTTCGTCCATGCGCTCGGTCGGCTTGAGCGTGTTGAACATGGCACGCACTCGGCCGAAAGCCGAACCGCACACGATGATATCGCCCGGACGCAAGGTGCCGTTCTGCACCAGGAACTTGGCGATCACGCCCCGTCCTTCGTGCATCTCGGCTTCCAAGCAGGTGCCCATGGCGGGCCGCTTGGGGTTGGCCTTGAGGTCGTGAAGTTCAGCCACCGTCAGCAGTGTCTCGAGCAGATTGTCGAGGCCCGTTCCCTTGGTGGCCGAGCAGGGGACCACTTCGACGTCGCCGCCCCATTGCGTGGGGAGCAGCTCGTTCACGGCCAACTGCTGGAAGGTCTTCTCCTGGTCGATGCCAGGCAGGTCGATCTTGTTGAGCGCCACCACGATCGGCACACCGGCGGCGCGGGCGTGGCTGATCGCTTCTTCGGTCTGCGGCATGACACCGTCGTTGGCGGCCACCACCAGCACGGCGATATCGGTCACGTTGGCGCCGCGGGCACGCATCTCGGTAAAGGCCTCGTGGCCCGGCGTATCGACAAACGTGATCGGCTTGCCTTGGTGCTCGACCCGGTAGGCCCGGATGTGCTGCGTAATGCCGCCGCTTTCGCCCGAGACCACATTGATGCCGATGATTTTGTCCAGCAGCGAGGTCTTGCCGTGGTCGACGTGACCCAGGAAGGTCACCACCGGAGCGCGGTTGACCAGATCATCCGGATTGTCGTCCTGCGAATCCATGCTGCTCAGCAGCGAGTCTTCCAGGTTCTCTTGCTGCTTGAACTCGATCTCGACACCCATCTCGACGGCCAGCAACTGCACGGTCTCGTCGTCGATCTCGGCATTGATGTTGCCCATCTTGCCGAACTGTTGCATCAGCTTGGCAAGGACTTTGCTGGCCGGTACGCCCGCGGCCTCCGAGAAACTGCGCACGGTGGCAGGCAACTGGAGCACAGCTTTTCCTTTCCGCGGCGCGGCGGTGTTGATGCCGCGCTTGTGAATGATGTGCTTGCGCGGGCTCGAAATCGAGCCCCCCTCTTCATCCCCGCGGGAGCGTTTGCTGCCGGTCTTCTTGCGCAGGAGCCGTCGGCCTTCGCCGCCGCTCATGCCGGCGTCTTCGTCGGGAATCAGTTCGCCGGCCGCATTCCGCCGGCCGCGCTTGGGCGGCTCGGTCGTGGTCGGCTTGGCGGGGAGCGCAGGCTTCTTGGCGCCGCCGGCCGCTTCCAACTTTCGCTTTTCTTCCGTCTTGCGGATGTGATCCTGCAGCGGCTTGGTGCCAGCCTTGCTGGCGCGGATCGCATCGGGCGGAAGGCGAATGTCAGGCTTCTGCGGAGCAGGTTCGTTGGCGCCCGGCGTGGGAGCCTTAGGCTGCGCGGCGTCGGGCATGCGCGCCAAGCGAATGGACGGCTGTACTTTGATGGGCGGCTTGCCGTCGGGCTTCTTTTTCTCTCCGCCCGACGAGCTCTTCTGGCCGAGCATCGGCAACTTCGAGGACGAGTTGCCGCCGCCGGGACCGATGTAATCGTCGCGGCGGTTGGGACCCGCCGAGGATCGGCCATGCACGGCGGCCGAAAGCGGACCTGAACGAGCAGGCGCACCCGAAGCGGAGACAGGCGACAAGGGGGCGACAGGAGCGGTCGGCGGAGCCAACGGCGCGGCGGGGGCCGCCGGTGCCTCGGCTTCCACCACGGGCGGGGCGACATTGCCGACTTCGACCGGAACCGGACGGCTCACGGGAGCGACGGGCGCCTCGGCGGCAATGGCCGGCGGAGCCTTGGGGGCCGGTGCACTGACGGGCGTCGGCGGAGCAGCCGCACGCGGAGTGGCCAGCATCGGAACGGGGCCCGCAGCCACGGGCTTGACGGGCGGGGCCATGCGCGGGGCTTCGGCCACAGCGGTGGCAGTGGCGGTAGCGCGGCCTCCCCCCTTGATGAAACTCTTGATCTTCTCGACCTCGTCTTCGTTCAAGCTGGCCAGAGCCGAACCTTTGCCCGTCACGCCTGCCTTGGGGCAGAGTTCGACCAAGTCCTTGCTCTCAAGGTTCAGCTCTTTCGCCAACGCGTAAATTCTAGTCGCCAAGTTTCGGCTCTCCCTCGTGTGCAATCGCGTGCACCACCGCCTGAGCGAGGCACATGCGAGCACAATGCTTGTGCTAACTCATGTGCCGGCTCCTCGATAAAACCGTCAACGGCCCGCTCACGACGGCGTCCCGTCTTTCTGCACTTCTTCGCCTGACTCTGCACTGGCCTCAGCCACTTCGGCTTCGGGCTCTGTTTCGACTACTGTCTCTGTAGACACGTCTGCTTCTGTCTCTGTAGACACGGCTGCTTCGGCTGCGGGTTCACCCGCCCCACCAGCAGGAGCCGCGGGCTCGTCGGCAGCCTTGGCCGCCAACTCTGCCGTATCGGGCGCCTCGGCCGCGGCATTGGCCGCCGCCAGACGTTCCTGCTCGCGTTGCCGGCGTCGCTCCTTGGCGGCCGCCTGCTCCGCTTCTTCCGCTTTCACTTCGGCGACCTGCACGATGGCGTCGACCTGCTCGGCCGACAACCCGCCCATTTCCATCAGGGCGTCCGGCTCGATGACCGACAAATCGTCGTACGACAGGAAGCCCTCGCCCACCAGCTTTTCAGCCAGCGATTCGCCCACTCCGTCCAAGGCGGCAAAACCACCGACGGCGCGCTCGATCTGCGAGTCCAGCTCTTCCTGCGTCATGATCTCGATGTCCCAGCCGCAGAGCTTGCTGCCGAGACGCACATTCTGACCGCGCTTGCCGATGGCCAGTGACAGTTGGTCCTCGCGAACCAGCACGATCGCCCGACCCAGCATCTGGCACAGGATCACTTGTTCTACTTCGGCCGGCTGCAGGGCGTTGGGAATCATGTCCTGCATGGCGTCGTTCCAGCGGACGATATCGATCCGCTCGCCGCCTAGCTCATCGACAATGTTCTTGATGCGGTTGCCCCGCACACCGACGCAAGCGCCGACGCAGTCGACCCGTTGATCCACGCTGTATACGGCCACCTTGGTGCGGTAACCGGCTTCGCGGGCGATGGCCTTGATCTCGATCACGCCGTCGGCGATTTCGGGGATTTCCTGCTCGAACAACCGACGGACCAGCTCCGGCCGCGTGCGGCTCAGAATGATCTTCACCCGGCTGCCGGCCTTCTTCACTTCGCAAACGGTGGAGCGCACCCGCTCGTTGGGATGATGGCTCTCGCCGGGGATCTGCTCGCCGCGCGGCAGGATGGCTTCGATCTTCGAGAGGGAGACGATGGCCGCTCCGCCTTCGAACCGCTGCACAATGCCGGTGACCAGCTGACCCTTCAGTTGATTGTATTCGTCGAACATCGCGTCGCGTTCGGCTTCGCGAATCTTCTGGATCATTACCTGTTTGGCCGTCTGCGCGCCGATGCGGCCCACGGTCTCTTCAGGATCCAGCGGAGTGCCGTTGTGCGTACCCGAGATGCTGCCGTCTTTACGGCTGATCTTCACCTCGATGTTCTCTTCTTCGCCGTAGTGGCGTTTGGCCGCCGACACCAGAGCCGCTTCGATTCCTTCGAAAACGATCTCCTTGTCGATGTTTTTGTCGCGATGAATCGCGTCGACCAGCCTGAGCAATTCGCTCGCGTTCATAAAGCTGAGTCCCTCTCCCGCTCTGTGTATGCGTCGCCGGCGGGAGTCTTTCCCACCGGCAAAAAAACAGTTCCGTATCGCGACTGCGTGTCGATCCGACCCGCCCGCCGACAGAGAACCGCGATTCCACCTCTTCCCACCTGACAAACGGACCGCAACTGCAATCCAAAGGCCAAGTTCGCACGCTGCGATGCCCCCAAACGGACCCGACTTCGGGAACCCGCTATTGGGCCGCTTGCTGCAACCACATGGGCCAACCAAATACCAAAAGCTCCCGGTCGCAAACCTCGAGGGTCCAAACCGTGTCTGCAAGCACGTTGCTAGCCTACACCTTGGACACCGACTCAAAGGACGACGGGAGCCAAACTTCTTCTCACTACACAACTTGTGTAAGAAGCAATCTAGCGAAGATACCGGCCTGCGCAGGGGGTGTCAAGCGGCTGGGAGCGTGTGAAGGGTAGTTTATTGCTACCGCGAGTGCATCGAAATGATACAGATACTCAGACCGATACTCAGACCGAAGGCCGGAGAGCGATTTTGGCAAGGCAAAGGCTGGGCGGAGGGGCACAAAGAATGCCCGGCATTTTAAGTTTTAAAATAAATCTGTAATGGATTTTAAAAAGTCTGATTTAAATGTATAATCCAAATTGGATCGAGAGAGATGCTCGCATCGAGCCAGCCTTGGAAGTACTTGGCTTCAGGATCAGCTTTGCTCATTGCAACCCGAAAAGATCGCTGTGAGCTCTACACCACTCAATCGGGGGGCGGAAGTGCGTGCCGTTCCCCAACCCGAAAAGTTGCGCGCCCCCCGCAGCGCCGGCGTCCCGCGGGACCTCCGCGCCCCCAACTCGAAAAGTTACACCGTTCGTTCAACCTGCTCCCTCCCACAGCGTGGGGAGGGCTGGGGAGGGGGGCGGAAGTGCCTACCGTATCCAACCCGAAAAGTTGCGCGCCCCCCGCAGCGCCGGCGCCCCCCGGGACCTCTGCGCCCCAACTCGAAAAGTTACACCGTTCGTTCAACCTGCTCCCTCCCACAGCGTGGGGAGGGCTGGGGAGGGGGGCGGAAGTGCCTGCCGTTTCCAACCCGAAGAGTTGCGCGCCCCCCGCAGCGCCGGCGTCCCGCGGGACCTCTGCGCCCCAACTCGAAAAGTTACACCGTTCGTTTATCCTGCTCCCTCCCACGCGTGGGGAGGGGGGCGGAAGTGCCTACCGTTCCCCAACCCGAAAAGTTGCGCGCCCCCCGCAGCGCCGGCGCCCCCCGGGACCTCCGCGCCCCCAACTCGAAAAGTTACACCGACCGGCAATTCCGAGCCTCAACTCGGCTCGGCAAAAGGGGGCCGCCCCTACCGCCTTCGCCATCGCATCGGCCCCCAAGCCGCTGGCGCGGTCGGGACGAGGGGCCGATGCGACAGCGAAGGCGGAAGGGGCTCGCCGGAACCACTTCTTTGAAAAGAAAATGGCGAGACTTCGAAGTGGCCACCTTCGCGCTGACGGTCATTCCGACTCCGCAGGAAGAGATGCCTGGGATCAGAGACGCACGGGGGGCCGAGGGAACGACGCCCACTGCTTTGGCCACGCAACTTCAACCCTTGACCGCGCATGTTCCGCGCTTCCTCCAGGACAAACCCCCAACCCGAAAAGTTGCGCGCCCCCCGCAGTGCCGGCGTCCCGCGGGACCTCCGCGCCCCCAACTCGAAAAGTTACACGGGAATGGAGTAGGGGGTGATGCAGGGTGAGCTCGCCGCGCGCCTCGTTCGCTGTCCCACCTTATCGCACGACTTTTCCCCAGAATGAGGTCCGGCGAGCCCCTTCCACCTTCGCTGTCGCCTCGGCCCCTCGCCCCGACCGCGACAGCGGCTTGGGGGCCGAGGCGATGGCGAAGATGGCAGGGGCGGCCCCCTTTCATCGAGCTTGAGCCGAGGTACTTCGCCTCGCGAGCAAGCCATGACTGTGGACCATTGGGGAGCTGGAAGACTGAGATTCTACTTCTGTCTATCTCGTCCCTACTGCGCCGTTGCCGTCTCCCCCGTCTGGTTCGGCTCCGCTCCCGCCGGCGTCGTCTCTTGGGGCAAGTGGAAAAATGCCACACCCAGAATGATATAAACCGCCAACAGCATGATCCCTTCCAGCCAATGACTCTCGCCATCGTGGCAGACCAGCGCCAACACTCCGATGGCCAGAATCAGCGCCATGATCTCCATCGGACGAAAATGCAGATCGAGCGGCTCGCCTGGGTTCATAAACATGCTGGCGAAGACCAGAACGGGCGTCACAAACAGCGCAATCTGCAGGCTGCTTCCCACAGCGATGTTCACGGACAAATCGATCTTGTTCTTCAGCGCCATCAGCACGGCCGTGGAATGCTCCGCGGCGTTGCCGATAATCGCCACGACAATCACCCCCACAAAGGCCCGGCTCATCCCCAGGTCGTCGCAGGCCGGCTCAACCGAAGCTACCAGGATCTCGCTCATCCAGGCCACAAACCCGGTGGCCACCAGCAGCACGCCCATCGAGGCCGTGCGGTTCCACTCCGGGGCATGGTGGTCGCCCGAGGTCGGCAGGTCCTCTTCCGGCCCGGCAAAGATGTGCTGATGCGTGATCAGCGAGAAGATCAGGCTCAAGATGTAAGTCACGAACAGCACGACCGCGATCTCGGTGCTGATCAGGCCGACCGAGGTCCGATCGGTCTCGGCCACGTGCTTATCAAAAACGATCCCGTAGTAGAAGAGCGTGGGGACCAGCATGCCGATCACGCTGAGCGCCAGCAGGGTCGAGCCCATGCCGGCCGCCGTGGGATTGAATTTGAGCGTCTTGTACTTCAGACCCCCGGCGAACAGCGACAGCCCCAGCACCAGCAGAATGTTGCCAATGATCGAGCCCGTCAGCGAGGCATGCACCAGCGGGTACATCTCGGGCCCCTTGCGGAGCGCCGCCATGGCAATGATCAACTCGGCGGCGTTGCCGAACGTGGCGTTCATCAGCCCGCCAATGCCGGCTCCCATGGTCTCCGACAGGTTCTCGGTTGCCCGTCCCATCAGTCCGGCCAGCGGAATGATGGCCACGGCCGAGGCCAGAAAAACGTACAGATCCGCGGCATGCGAGTGATGCAGCCAGGCAGCCACGGGGACCGCCGCCAAGAGCCAGTTGAGCGGCTCGCGAAGCACGCCGAACAAGTGCCGGAAAAAGGAGACAGACTCTCCGGAACTGGGCTGGGAAGCCGACATGCGTATCACTCGGGGGTTTCGACAGAGGCACTTCAGGTACGAAGTGCCCTATCGTTGCCGAAGGGTGTTACGTTCGCAAGGAGAAATGTCGCTCCCGTGTCGCCGCGAACGGCGCACGGAGCGAAATGCTGCGGTCTACAGCAGCCCGTAGTTGACCAGCGACTGCTTGAGCTTGGCCTCTTCGGCCGAGGTGAGCGGGGTCATCGGCAGACGCAGATCGCCGTTGTCGCGTCCCAGCAGCTTCATGGCGCACTTGATGGGGATCGGATTGGTCGACAGCCCCAGCATATCGCGGCACAGGGGGAACAGCTTCAAGTGGATCCGCAGCGCTTCGGCCGTGTTTCCGGCGGCAAAGGCCGAGATCATGGCGATCATGTCCTTGGGGACGATATTTCCCACCACCGAGATCGCCCCTTCTCCGCCGACGGACATCAACGGGATGGTCAGGCTGTCATCGCCGGAGAGGATCGTGAGATTCGTCAGGGCCCGTGTCTGCGACGCCTGATCGAGCGAACCGGTTGCCTCTTTGACCAGGGCAATGTTCTTCAGTTCGGCCATGCGGGCGATCGTTTCGGGCTCGATATTCTTGCCCGTCCGGCCCGGGATGTTGTAGACGCAGATCGGCTTGTCGATCGCTTCGGCAAGCACCTTGTAGTGCTGATAGAAGCCTTCCTGCGTCGGCTTGTTGTAGTAGGGGGCGACCACCAGCACGGCGTCGGCCCCGGCCTTGGCGGCGAACTTGGTCAGTCGCAGCGCTTCGCTGGTGCTATTCGATCCCGTGCCGGGCATGACCTTGATGCGGCCAGCGGCGTGCTGAATGACCGCATGAATCACGGCCTCGTGCTCGTCGTGCGAAAGGGTCGGCGACTCGCCCGTCGTCCCCACGGGGCAAAGACATTTGGTCCCGGCGGCGATCTGGAAATCGATCTGCGTTTTGAGCGTCGCGTAGTCGACCGCGCCGTCCTTGAAAGGGGTGGTGATGGCCACGCTCAGGCCGGCAAACGCAGAACCTTTGGTTGTCATGGATCGCTCAGGGACTGGAAACAGGAAAGACGGAGCATCGCCCCGCGCGGGGCGGAAAGCGGCCTTACTCAGGCGCGCGGAAGGCAACAAGCCATGTATCTTAGGAAACCGCAGGCGGTCCTGCAATTGAGGCGTTGCGGACAGCCTTGTGGTGCAGGCGTCCCGCCTGCTGCCCTGCGTTCTCGCTATTCAGCAGACGGGACGCCTGCACCACAAACGGTGCTAGACCGGGTTCACTTCGTAGGTCCGCTCTTTGCGGCCCGTGCGCGAGTTCTGCACGGCGATCTGATAAAGTTCCTGGCCGCAAGCGGTCGGATACTCACCGGTCAGGCAGGCCTGGCAAAGTTGATCGCCGTCGAAGCCGATGGCCCGGGCGATCGATTCCACCGGCAGATAGCGGAGCGAGTCGGCCCCCAGTTCGGCCGCCATGCGGTTCTGCACCTCGTCGGTCAACGGGCCGCCGTTCAGGAACTTCGGCGCAAAGAGCTCGTTGATGGTCGACATGTCGATGCCATAGAAGCACGGCGCCACGATCGGCGGGCAGGCGATCCGCACGTGGATCTCGCGGGCCCGGCCCTGCTCGCGGATGCGGCTGAGCAACACCTTCATCGTGGTCGAGCGGACGATCGAATCCTCGACCAGGATTACCCGTTTGTCTTCCAGCACTTCGCGGAGCGGCGTGTACTTGGTCGACGCTTTCTTCGCGCGGCTGCCGGAGCCTTCGATAAACGTCCGCCCGGTGTAACGGTTGCGGATCAGACCTTCCAGCGAAGGAACACCCAGGCGGAACGCCATGGCGTCGGCCGCGGCTTTGCTGGTGTCCGGAACCGGAACGACGATCGTGTCTTCGTCGATGGGGACCGTGCCCCGTTCACGCTCCAGCCGGGCCAGTTCTTCGCCCAGGGCCTTGCGCGACAGGTAGACGCTTCGCTCGTCCATGGTGCTGGCCACGTTGGCGAAGTAGATCCACTCGAAGAAGCAGTGAGCCCGGCGCGGCGAGTTGGCGAACCGCTCGATGCGGAACTGGCCGTCGGCAATGATGATGCACGTGCCCGGCTGCAACGACTTGATGTTTTCGGAAGCGAAGCCCAGGTTCAGCAGCGCCACGCTCTCGCTGGCGGCTGCGAACAGCGGTCCTTCCTTGGCGTAGCAGAGCGGCTTGATCCCCAGCGGATCGCGGGCGATCAGCATCTCTCCCATCGCGTTGAGCAGCACCAGGCTATAGGCCCCGTCGAAACGCTTGCTGACGTTTTTGATCACGTCCAGCAGCGACGGACGCCGATCCCCCGACAGTTCGAGGCTGATCAGGTGCATGATGATTTCGGTGTCGGTCTCGCGGGCCAGGTGGTACTCGTTGCCGGCCAGCAGTTCCTCGCGCAGTTCGACGTAGTTGCTCAATTGCCCGTTGAAGGCGAAGCTGAACCACTTGTGCTTCTGCAGATGATGCCGCTCAAAGGGCTGAGCGTAACTGCGATCGTCGCCGCCGCAGGTGGCGTAGCGAACGTGGCCGATGGCCGCCCGACCGCAGTACTTGCGCATCAGGGCTTCGGCGTCGGCCGCCTGATTCAGCCGGAACACTTCGGTCACCACGCCCACATCGCGGTGGGTGTCGATGAGCTGGTTCCGCTCGGGATTGTAGCTGGTCATGCCAGCCGAAAGCTGGCCGCGGTTCTGGATATCGAGGAGCATCCGCGGCATGAGCCGCGAGATCTCGTCGGGGCCTTGCGATGGGCACAGTGGGCTGGCGCCCTGTCCCGGCAAGTGATAAAGGGCTGCCACTCCACACTCGTGAAAGAGCTCGCTCATGGACCGGTGCTTTCGCCGCCGTGTCGGACCGGCAGCCAAGAGGGAGGTGCGCCGCGGCCTTCGACTATCCCACGTCGAAGCGCCGCTACGTGTGGTATTCTAAGGATGGGTTGGAGATTTCACAACCGGTGGGCGGGGGGGGAAAGAGGGGGGGGTAGATTCGTTCTCGCAGGGATTGCAGTTGAGCGACTCCATGCCGTCACAGAGTAGCAATATTCTGCGATGTGCTCCGACTTCCTGTATCTGAGATCTCCCTCCCTCAGCAGCCGACCTTTACTTCTATCTTGTGGTTTTCTTGATGTCCCTCACTCTGCTCTACGATTCCGGTCCCTGCTACGTCGTGGCCAAGCCTGCCGGGCTGCTCACCCAGGCTCCCCCCGGAATCGACAGCCTCGAAGCCCGCATGAAGGACTTTCTGCGGCAGCGCGAGCAGAAGGAAGGGAATCTGTATCTGGGCGTACCCCATCGACTCGATCGGCCCGTGTCCGGGGCGATCGTGCTGGCGCGGCACGCTCGGGCCACGCGTCGATTGTCGGAGCAGTTCGAGGCCCGCACCGTCCGCAAGAAATACTGGGCCTGTGTCTCGGGGCCCGTGCCGGAACCAGAAGGAGTCTGGCGCGATTTTATTCGCAAGATCCCCGGCGAAGCCCGCGGCGAGATCGTGCCGGCCGATCACCCGGAAGCCCGCGAGGCCGTGCTGCGATACCGTACGCTCGGCGAAACCGCGCACGGGGCGTGGCTGGAGATCGAACTGGAAACCGGGCGGATGCATCAGATCCGCATTCAAGTCGCTGCTCGAGGTTGCCCGGTATTGGGCGATAAACTGTACGGCGCAACGATTCCGTTCGGCGAACAACACGAAGACGCGCGGCTGATGGCCATTGCATTGCACGCTCGCGTCCTGGCCTTCTCGCATCCCATGACGCTTGAACCGGTCAGCGTGATCGCCCCCCTGCCAGAAAATTGGCACGGCCTGGTGGATGAAGCGACAACGCGAGCGTAAGTCCGCCGGTCGCCGGCTGCTAGACAGGATCGAACCGATAGATGCCGCTGGTCTCGTGCAGAGACTGCCGAATGCGCGTCCGCAGGGTGTCGTCCTCGGGGCTGGCCAAGACGGCCAGGGCCGCTTGAAACAGCTCGCTGGCGGGGACCACCGTCTCGCCCGCGCCAACGGGGGAACGGGCCGCTTCGCCAGGGCCTTCGGCCACCAGACGCAACGTGCGAGGGCCTTCCAGGATGCGCTCGCTGGCCGCGGCCCGTTTCGGCCGACGGACTCGCCCGCTGACCACATAATTGGATCCGGCGACGGGATCGATGCCCGAGGGGACCGCCTCGACGACGACCTGCGAGCCCGACAGGACCAGCGACTCGGGACCGCGAACCGGCATCCCCAGAATGGCCAGTGCCTGCGCCACCGCGGCGGCGAACTGCGACGAGTCGGCCGACTGCATCAGGTTGCCTAGTTGCTCGCGCTGTCGCAGCGCCCGGCGGACTCCTTCTCGCTCCCGGCGGAGGCGCTCGATTTGGTCATCCAGTCGGCGTTCTTCCAGCCGCAGGCGTTCCAAGTCGGCCGCGGCCGGAGCGGGCAGTACCGTTGGCAAGGCCGCTTCGCGGAGCGAGCGGGCCCGCAGTGCCGCATCGATCAGCAGTTCGGCTTCGCGCACCGGGTCAGGGTGTGCCAGGGGAGGGAGCAACACCACCTGCGAATCGGCCGCCGCCAGCGTGCGACCAATCTCGTCGCGCGCCAAAACCGCCGAAGTTCCCGACTGAGGCTCAATCGCCACCACGGGGGCGAGTTCGCCCGCCTGTCCGCTCAGGTACGCCGCCCACGGTGTGTTGCCTTCGGCTACTTCCAGATGGGTGCCGCGGGCTTCGCTGGGCGACGACCATTCGGCCAACCCGGCGTGAACCACCGACAGGGCCAGGTAGTTGTCGATCCCGGCGCCATCGGGAAAGCACTTGCTGATCGGCGGAAAGCGGATCTTCACGCGCGGGCTGACCGCGTCGAGCCGGCAGATCACCAGCCCGCCGCGACGCAACACGCGCCGCAAGTTGCGCGCGAAGATGGCCACGCGGTTCCAGGCGGCCTGTTCGCGCTCGGCCGATGGCTTGGGTGTCTTCGCTTTGCCCTTGCCAGCGTCGACCGACTTGCGGTCGAGCTCGCGCCAAAGATCCGCGACGGCTGAAGCCGAGATAAACACGGCGTCGGCCGAGTTCCAGGCATCGCCCCCTTGCGGGTCGACCACGGCCACGCGTGGATCGGCCAGATCCCAACCAAAGGCTGCAAATTTGGGCAGGGACATGAGCGCCTCGTGCGCCGCAAGGATGGTTGCAAAATTTCCGTATTCTGCACAGAGCCGCTTCGCTCAAAGCGAAGGACCCGGAACCTAATCAGAAGGGACTCTATCGATTGCTATCGAGCAGGTCAACGCGAGCTGCCGGGGGCTCGTGCCGCACGATCTTCAGGTTCGGCCGGGCTCTGCGCAGGATCTCGACCCGGTCGACCGAGATTTTGGTGTCGACCAGCCAGAGTTCAACCAGGAAGTCCAGGGGATCCAGCGAAGAGATTCCCGCGTCGGTAATCCTGGTGCCCGACAGCATCAAGGACTCAAGCGCGGTCAGTTCGCCCAAAGGGACCAGTCCTTTGTTGCCGATGCGAGTGCCGGTCAGATCGAGTTCCCTGAGCTTAACCAGCGGCTTCAGGCTCTCCAGCCCGGCGTCCGTGATCCAGGTATCGCGAAGCGACAGCTTCTCGAGCTCTGACAGCTTGCCGATGCTGGCAAGGCTGGCATCGCCGACTTTGGTGCGATCGAGCAATAGTCGCTTGAGCTGTGTCATGCCTAGCAGATTCTCGAGCCCTTCGTCTCCCAAGCCGGTGCCCGAAAGGTTGAGCATCCGCAAGTTGACCAGCGGGGCCAGCGACTCAAGCGATGCCTGAGTGATCGGCGCTCCTTCGAGGTTCACATTCTGCAGCGTCGTGAGGACCGAGATGGGACCCAGCGTTTCGTCGTCAATGCTCGGCGGCGCCAGCCCTTCGGCAAGGGGCCGAGTGAAGTCGACGTTGACCACTTCGCCAAACAGAATATCCGCCCACTGGGCCGAATCGCGGGGGGGCCAGAAGACCGCGCCGGCCGCTTCGAGCTTGTCGATCGCCGCGCGTCGAACCAGCCAGGCGCTCCGTTTCTGGCTCCACCAGACATACCCGCCCCCGAGCACGCCGGCGACAAGCAGCAGAATCGCGAGCCGCCAACCCCAGCTCATCCGATCCGACGGGACGGGAGACGGGGCATCGTCCTCATAGGGGTCGGGCGGCAAGAATTTCGACATAGAAGCGCCAAGAGAGGAACCACGGCGAGACTTGCGTATTCTGGCAAACCGTGGAAGGGGATGCCAGTGTGTCTAGGTGTCGCTTTAAAGCTCTTCGACGTTATAGGTGAGCGGCAAGGCGCTAGCCGCCGGTGAGTTACCTTGTCGCAGGGGCTACCGGCGGCTAGCGCCTTGCCGCTCAGTAAACCACTGCCGAGCGAAAGACCCACCCCTCGAGTTTTGAAACGACTTTCTTAGTCGAGCCTGACATCCAGTTGAAAGGCCTGCGGCGACTGGTCCTTCTGCCCTTCCAGCGACTTGCGGATGTCGGCGCTGACCGAGTTGGGTTCTTTGCGGACGGCCTCCTTCAACTCGCGATAGTACACGTGGGTCATTTCGCGGGCCTGACTCAAGAGCCCCGACCAGGTGGAAGCTCCCCCGGCAACGCTGGTGGTGAAGGCGATGGTGAAGATCCCGCCCTTGCCCAGATACCAGCCAAACTGATTGCGCGAGGCGCCACTGATGTCGACCACGCCCGCGCAGCGCAACAGCAATCCCACGATCGGCGGCTCGGGTGTCTCGCGGGCCATGGGGGCCATCTGGAACTCGTGCGGAATGGCCGGCACGTTGCAGGTGTCGGTGATCAGCACCGTCAGTCGGCCTCCCTTGCCGCGCAGTTCGGTCATCAGCTTCATGCGGGTCAGGTCGCCGCCGGGGATCTGAAAGAAATGCCCCTTCGAGGTGTCGCCGGCGTCGGCCGCTTTGGGGTTGTAGGCGCCGTGCCCGGCGTAGTAGCAGAATAGCGCCTCGTCCGGGGCAACGGTCAGGGCCTGCACCTGTTCCAGAATCACCTTGGCCGTACACTCGGCCCCTGTGATGATCTTGAGCTTGCCGCGGTTCTCTTTGGGGATGTCTTCGAGCAAGCCGGCGATGGACTCGAGATTCGCCTTGATGCCTGCTCCGATCGAAGCATCATCCGTCAGGCCGATCAGCAGCACGTTGACGCGCGAGGTCTTGCGGGCGTGCGGACCGAACTGGGCGTAGAAATTCTCGGCCTTGCCGTTACGGACGACCGACAGCAGGCATTCGCTGCCTGCGTGGCGAATCTCGCTGGCCAGCGAGTAGACGTTCCCCTCCATGATGCCGACGCGGTAGCCGTCGACCGAGGTGATCAGATCGCCGACCTTCAAGCGAGCCTTTTCGGCTGCGGAACCGGGGGTGATCTGCAGGATGGTCTCGCCCCGCGCGCCGACTTGGGTGTTGACGCCGAGCTTGGGCGTGTTGCCGGCCGCGCCGCGGTTCACGGCCCGACCGCCCACTTTGGCGGTGCGGGTGATCGTTTGCCCGGTGCGTGTGTCGCGGATGGCCAGTTCGACTTCTTCACCCGCCCGACGGATCTCGCTGGGAAGCGAGTAAGTTGCGCCGTTGACGATGCCGATCTTGTAGCCGTCGATGGACTCGATGATGTCGCCGGCCTCGAGTCCGAGCTTCCAAGCGGAGCTATCGGGCACCACGCTGCTGATCACCGCGCCGCTGGCTGTGGGGCGCGAGACCACGCCCAGGAACGCCGTTGAGCGGCCTTCAGGCAGAAAGGCTGGCAGCGGCGATTCGGGCTCGGGCTGCGCGACGGCCGCGAGCGGGTAGAGCACAAGGCAAGCCAGGCCCAGCATCAGAACGGGGCGAAGCACCGACAGACGTGCGGAGACGTGCATGAAAGCTCCCCAAGATCGAGCGACGTGAAATGAATGCCGAAGTTCGGCATGCCCTGGAGGGTAGCGAATCGCCGGGCCAATTTCCAACCTGCGGGAAGAATGGGCCGCCAAGACTGGGCGGTAGAGCACACCACGATGGATTCGCGTTGGTGTCGTAGTACGTCTATTCCAAAACGGCGGGTGCTCGCGCGGGCGACCCCGGAGGGGAACGCCGTAAAGGATTTTCGCGATGGTGTCTCGACGAGAGTGTCCGCATTTGAGCCCGGTTACGGGGCTTAAAGGACGATGCCGACGCCAATATCCAAATCGTTTACAGCGTTGCCCCAAAGGGTCACCGCATTTTCTGGTGGGGGTATTTCTCCAAATCCCCTTCGCCCTCGTTCATCCTTCGCCCCGCAAACGCCAACGGGCGGCCATGCCTGGCCGCCCGTTGCGCTGTTTTCACTTGGGTCTGCGTGGACTTATCCCTTGGCGTTCGTCGCCACGCTGGCGTCGTCGGCCACATTCACCCACACGTGGACGTGGGGGGCGCCGCGGAAGTACCACACAAACGACGGGCCTTCCAGACGCCAGTTGTCCCAGATGCCGTCTTCGCCCAAGTCGCCCGCTTGATAGAAAGCCAAGGCGCACTTGTCGAGGCCCCCCTGCTTCTTCAGGCACTCCAGGGCTTCCTGCTTGTCGGTCTCGCGGTACGGCTCGAGCAGTTTGGCCAACACCTTTTGAACCTGCTCCTTCTGGTCGGCCGACATCTCGCTGACCGCCAGCCCGGGGAAAGCGGCCTTGTCCCCCTTGAACTCCACGGCGCTCTCCTGCGGAGCCCGGGCGACCAGGGCCTTCTTGCGCTGCGTGCCGTCGAGCATCGTGAAGACCTTGTTGGCCTCCAGGGCTTGCGGCCAGAACACATTGTTCGGATGGTCGGGCTTCTCGTTGAAGCCGCTGGCCGCGTGCCCGTAGAAAAGCGGGCCGCCAAAGGCCACGTGCTCGGCCGTGTTGCCGTCGCAACGGGTCGTCAAGTGACGGCCGGTCATCACGAACTCGAACTTGCCTTCACCCGGCTTGCCGAAAATGGCGATGTTCTGGTCGTTGCCGTAGCCGCCGGCGTCGTCCTTCAACTGGGCGTCGATCTTCGAAACCCACTCGGGGTTATAGATCCCCTCGTAGATCGCGCGGATGATGTCCTTCTGATCCTTGGTGAAGTAGTCGGTGTTGATGACCTTGCCGTTGATGTGCCAGTTGTTCGACACATGGGTCCGCAGCAGGCCGCGGGCGTCCTTAAAGTCCCATTCGTAGGCTACGTCCTTGCGCTGCGCCTCGTTCAACGAGTCGTACAGCTTCTTGACCAGCGTGTCCGGAGCGGGCTTGGCAGGCGTCTCTTCCTTGGCAGTCGCCCAGGCGGGCCACAGCGAGCCAGCGCCCGTAGCAGCCACGGCGGCGATGCCTGCGGTTTTGAGAAAGCGGCGACGATCGACAGCCGGTGTCGGATGGCCTTGTTCGCAATCGGTGCAGCGGGAGGGATCGTTCGTCATGGCAGGCTCCTGGCTTGAGGGGCGGGGAATATGAGGGAAGGCTTCTACTTTTTCTTGTGGCAGCGCTCGCAGGAGAGGCTGACCTCTTTGAGCAGTTGTTTGATCGTGGCCGGGTCGGTCGATTCGCTGGCAGCCACCGCCTGAGAGCGGGCGATGAAGTCATCGTTCCACCCCTTCCAGCGGGCGTCGGTCTTATAAGTAGACATCACTTCGCCTAGTTCTGCCAACACCTGGGCGTTGATCTTGGCACTCGGAAGATCGCCGACGGCCGCGCCGGTCTTGGCATCGCCGAGCGTTCCTTCGAGCAGGTCCATCATACTACGGACGCTGCCGACGGTCGGTTTGGCGAGCGGGGCATCGGCCTTCGATGCGGCGGGCTTCAGTTCAATGACCTTCGTGCGGAGCCTGGCCAGCTCCGTGCTGGAAGCGGCGGCGTTCTTGCTGCGAGCGGCGGTTTCCAGGGCCTTGGCCGACTGCAGGATCTCCTGGCAGGCCTTGGCGGTCGCTTCGTCTGACTTGCGCGCCAGGGCATCGGCGACGATGGAAACTCCGGCGGCGGTCTGAGCCAGCGTCTTGAAGTCCTGGCCGTCCAGCCACTGCTGGCAGTAGTCGAGGTTGGTCTTGAGGGAAGAGGTCAGCGCGGGGAGTGAACGGCTCCCGGGCGTTTCGCGTTTCGCCTCATCGGCCCCCCAGACGACTGTTCCTCCCACCATTCCGGCCAACAGCGCGAGCCGCAAGATCGAAAGTGGATGTCGCGCGATGGTAGGCGTCCGTTTGGTCATAGCACCCGTGAGTTTGCCGCCGTGCGGACATGGGGTCTGTGCGGCAACTCACAGTGATCCGCATGGCGAAGGAATCGACACCGCTGTGCGATGGATGCGCAGCGATTCCCTGCGATGAAACCCCAACCGTCGACGACAGTTTCGCGCCCGCACGAAGAAGAGGCGACGTTCGAGCACAGGGCATGGCAGGCGGGACATCTGCACCACAGGACGAGGACGCGGCGCGATGCCGCGTCCTTCGGAAGTCCTGCGACGATGCTGCTATTCCACCGCGCTGGTCTTTTCCTTGGTGGGGAACTTCTCGGGCGTCTTGGTCTGCGTCACCGTGCCGGTGGCCGCCCACTCAGCGCCGCGGGTCAGCGTGGTCTGAAAGCCGACGCACTTCATCGCGCCCACGCTATGCCCCATCACATTGGTGACCACGCGCCCCTTGCCGCGCGGAATGACCCAGATCATCGGCTCGTGCGAGGCCGTCCCCCCCTTTTCCTTATCCGACCAGGCGGTGGCCAGAATCTCCATGCCAGTGGCCGGACCGCGCTGACCGTGGTACAGCTCGTCCGAAGCATGCAGCCAGGCGGTCGGCAGGCCGGCCACGATCGGATGCTCCGGCTGGCGGATAATCACTTCAAACGCGTGCTGCGGACCGTGCCCGGCGCCGGGGCCTTCTCCCTTGGGAGTGCGGACCGGCTTGCCGGCGTCGTCCAGCACCAGGCGGTCGCCGAACTTGTTGTCGCGCCAGCCCAGGCCGATCATCTCGTTGTACTCGGGCCACTTGGGGAACGCGTTGTTCGCCGCGTGCACCGCGACCAGCCCGCCGCCCGCTTCGACATAGTCAACCAGCGCCTTGCGGGTGGCCTCGGACCACAGGTCCTTCATGTCGTTGTAGTTCAGCACCACCACCTTGTAGTCGGCAAACGTGGGGGCGAAGGTCGAAACGTCCTTGCCGTTTTCCGGCGCGGTCGCCACGTCGACAGTGAACAGGCCCGAGTCCTCGAGCGCCTTCTTCAGGATCGGCGTGGTGCTCTTCCAATCGTGATTGTTACGGCCATCGATCAGCAGACACTTCATGGGATCGGCCGCGTAGGCCGAAGCGGCCGTGAGAACAGCCAACGCCAGGGCGCAAATGCGAAGCAGCATGGGAGAGAACCTGAAGGTGAAGTTGGAGGGATCTGGGGGTCAGTCTAACCGGTGCAAACGCGTGCAGCGAGAGATCGAGGGACGCGTTACTCGCCGCAAAAAATGTAGCGGTCTTCGGGGCCTTCTTCGTAGTCGCCCGCCCGATCGCTGGCGTCGACGGTGATCCCTGCCTTTTCCAAACGGGCCAGACAGGCAGGAGAGACGTAGTGATGGCGGATGTCGAGCTTCTTGAGACGGGTGGCCAGCGGGAAATTCAGCAAGGCGTTGCAGCCATCATCCGAGAGGGTCCCCTTGGAGAGGTCCAGCACTTCCAGCTTTTCAAGGATAGGGGCGTCGGCCACAGCCGCCGCGATTTCGTCGGCGATCTCGCTGTTGCACAACCCCAGGTAAGTGAGGTTCGGAAAGACCTCGCCCGAGAGGATCGGCGTCAGGTCGCTGGCCTTCACGTTGGCGCCATAGTTTTCTTCCCCCAGCCAGAGCTCCAGATGCTCGAGCGCGGGGAACTTCGCCTTGCAAAGCGACTGCACGATCGAGCGGTCCAGGCCGCCGGTCTCAAGGATCAGCGTTTTCAGCCGGTCATGCTTGGGAGCCGTGATCGCCAGACCGTTCCCGCCGCGAGCGCGGAGCAGTTCCAACTGCGGGAAAGCAACCAAGAGCGGGCTGAGGTCGGTCTGGTAGATCCACGAGATCTCGTTCTCCTCCGAGGTGACGTCGCCAACGAACAGGCTTTTGAGCTTGGGCATCCGCGCGGCCGCTTCCACCAGACACTGGACCACTTGGGCGCTCCCCATTTCGGGATCGTCGCCGCTCCAGAATCCAATGATCAGCTCTTGGACGTCCCCGATTTTGCTATCCTGCGAGAAGGCCCGCCAACGATCCTCCCACGGGCCCTCGTCCCATTGGATCCGAACGCGAGGGACCCTCTTGCTGGGATCGCCGATGCCCTTGGCAGGATCGAAATCGACCACCGGCTTGCCGCAGAACTCTTCGAGATTCTCGTAGATCCCCATGGATTCCTTTCGTGTCCTGTTTGGGCGGAGTGGGAAGAGGGCCCTTGATGCGGGAAGAGTGTAACGCCCGAAGGGGGCCAGAGAAACCTTTTCAATCGCTTGCAGTTCGCGCGGCCTTCGCTGCCGACTTGCTTCCCGTGCGCGGCTGGCCTAGCTTTATTCCATCCCCAGACGTCCCTCCCTATTCGAGCTTCATGATGCGCCGCATTCTTACCACTCTGTCGCTGGCAGCTACGCTCTTCCTGACCTTCGCGCCGTCGGCCCAGGCCGATGGTCCCGGAGACAACGCGGCCGACAAGGTGCGCCGCATTCCCAAGTTGGGGGTCGAAGTGCCGGCTGAGAAGCGGGCCGAGTTGGAAAAGAAGATCGCCGCGCTGGGTCAGGCCATCGAGGAGATCCGTAAGCAGGCCACTTCGAAGAAGGACGAGAAGACCCTGGGGCTGCTGCCCGATCTGATCATCTATCACAAGGCGGCCCACGACGCCCTGAAGTACCAGGAGTTCTTCGATGTCAAGGAAATCGACAAGGCGCTGAGCCTGCTCGACGAAGGGCAAAAGCGGGCTGAACAGCTCGCCAAGGGAGAACACCCCTGGACCACGGCCAAGGGGCTGGTCCTGCGCGGCTATGTCTCGAAGATCGACGGCTCGGTGCAACCGTACGGACTGGTCGTGCCCGAGTCGTACACGCCGGAAGGGGCGAACAAATATCGGCTCGACCTGTGGTTTCACGGCCGGGGTGAGACTCTGAGCGAAGTGAACTTTCTGGAGGATCGCCGCAAGAGCAAGGGGACCTTCACGCCGGCCGACACCATCGTGCTGCATCCCTATGGTCGGTACTGCAACGCCAATAAGTTCGCGGGCGAGATCGACGGGCTGGAAGGGATCGCCTCGGTCGAGAGCCGCTACCGCATCGACCCCGACCGCATTTCGGTCCGGGGCTTCTCGATGGGCGGGGCCGCCTGCTGGCAGATGGCCGTGCACTATCCCACCCGCTGGTTCGCCGCCAATCCGGGGGCGGGCTTCTCGGAGACTCCGCTCTTCCTCAAGGTTTTTCAGAACGAGTCGTTGGCTCCCACTTGGTACGAAAAGAAGCTCTGGCAGATGCACGACTGCAACGGTTGGGCGATCAACCTGAGCATGTGCCCGACGGTGGCCTACAGCGGCGAAGAAGACAATCAGAAGCAGGCGGCCGACGTCATGGAGAAGGCTCTGGCCGACCTGGGGATGAAGCTGGTCCACATCATTGGTCCTAAGACCAAGCACTCGTACGAACCCAAAGCCCGTGAGACGGTCGATCGCCTGATGGCCGAACACGCCGTGAAAGGGCGCGAACGTGTGCCTCGCAACATCAAGTTCACCACCTTTACACTTCGCTATCCCGACGCCGGCTGGGTGCGCGTGGAAGGCCTGGCAGAACATTGGAACAAGGCCCACGTCGAAGGAACACTTGGGAACGAGATCGAACTGAAGACCGAAAACATCACCGAACTCTCTCTCAACTTGCCCGCAGGAGCCGCGCCGGCCGACGCCGCCAAGGGGGTAATTGTGGCCATCGACGGCCAGCGCGTCACAGGCCCGCCGCCGCGCGATGATCGCTCGTGGGAGATGCGGCTGGCCAAAGTCGAAGGCAAATGGCAGCCGGCCAAGCCCGAGGTGGCCGCCATGAAGAAGAAGCCCGGCCTGCAGGGGCCGATCGACGACGCCTTTATGGACTCCTTTATCTTTGTGAAGCCCAGCGGCAAGTGTGCGAACGAGAAGGTCGAGAAGTGGGTACATGCCGAAATGGATCGGGCGATTGAACATTGGCGGCGACATTTCCGCGGCGAAGCCCGGGTGAAGCTGGACAGCGAAGTCACGCCCGAGGACATCGCCAACTCGAACCTGGTCCTATGGGGCGATCCCTCGGCCAACTCGCTGCTGGCCAAGATTGCCGGCAAACTGCCGATCCAGTGGCAAGGGGATCAGTTGGCAGTCGGCGTCGATCAGAAGTTCCCGGCGGCCCATCACGCCCCGGTGCTGATCTATCCCAATCCGCTGAACCCCGAGAAGTACGTGGTGCTGAACAGCTCGTTCACGTTCCGCGACTACGACTATCTGAACAACGCCCGACAAGTTTCGAAGCTGCCGGATTGGGCGATCGTGGATCTGGATACTCCGCCCGGCTCGCGGTATCCGGGCAAGATCGTGGCGGCCGACTTTTTTGGCGAAAAGTGGGAGCTGAAGCCGGCGCAGAAGTAGCGGCCCAACACTAGCCCGACGCGCCAGCGAGGGGAACTCGTAGAAGCGTAACAACACCGTTCGGAGTTCCCCTCGCTGGCGCGCTGGCGCGTCGGGCTAGTTTGCAAAGCCGGCAGAGTTTCTCCAAGCGCACGAGGCGGAGCCTCGGGTTCGTGTAGTCCCAGGCTCCGCCTGGGACCAAGAACGAGTTGTCCGACCGCCGGTTTCTCGCTGGATCCCGCCCCTTTTACACCTCGCCATTTCGAAGTTAGAATCCGGGACTTCGCTCGGTTTCTGGCCCCTTCTCTAGACCTCACCAGCCACCTTCCATGCCCAAGCCACGCAATATGGTCGTCGCCCAGAGCGGCGGACCCAGCCCCGTCATCAACAACACCCTGCGGGGCATCGTCGAGACCGCCCGGCAGCTCTCGGAGATCGGCACCGTGTACGGGGCCCATCACGGCATCGAAGGGGTGCTGAAGGAAGAACTGATCGACCTGACGGCCCAGCCGAAGGAAGAGATCTCGCTGCTGCGGTTCACGCCAGCCGCTGGCTCGATTGGCACCTGCCGCTACAAGATCAAGGAGAAGCAGACCGAGGACTTCGATCGCGTCCTCGAGGTTTTTAAAGCCCACGATGTCGGCTACTTCTGCTACATCGGCGGCAACGACTCGATGGACACGGCCAATAAGGTGGCCAAGCTGGCCCGCGACCGCGGCCTGGACGTGGTCGGCCTGGGGGCCCCCAAGACGATCGACAACGACGTGGGCGACAGCGAGTTCAAGCTGATTGACCATACGCCCGGCTACGGCTCGGTGGCCAAGTACTGGATGCACATGGTGCAGAACGCCAACGAGGAGAACGCGGGCAGTTGCCCGGCCGATCCTGTGCTGGTGATGCAGGCCATGGGCCGCAAGATTGGCTTCATTCCGGCGGCCGCCCGACTGGCCGATCCCGACCGCGAGATGCCGCTGCAGATCTACCTGGCCGAGAGCCCCTGCTCGCTCGACCAGTTGACCGACAATGTGAACGACCAGCTCAAGAAGAGCGGCCGCTGCGTGGTGGTGGTCAGCGAAGGCTTTGACGTCGGCGGAGTCGGCGACGTGAAGGACTCCTTCGGCCACACGATGTTCAGCTCGAGCCAGATGACGGTCGCCCAGGTGGTGGTGAACCATCTCAATAAAGCCGGTCTGGCCGCCAAGGGCGCCGCCCGCGGCAACGTGAGCGGCACGGATCAGCGGCACGCGATGGCCCATGCCTCGGTGGTCGACCTGGACGAGGCATATAAGAGCGGCGCGATGGCCGCCATTCTGGCCGCCAAGGGGGAGAGCGGCTTCATGTCGACGATCCTTCGGGAGCCGGGGCTGATCTACAACGTGCGTTACGACAAGGTGCCGTTGGCTGAAGTGGCCAATAGCGAGCGAACCTTCCGCAAGGACTGGATCGCCAAGAGCGGCTACGACGTGACCGACGACTTCATCAAGTACGCGAAGCCGCTGGTCGGCGAAGACATGATCTCGTTGCCTCTCATCGACGGCCGGCAGCGAGTCTCACGTCTGAAGCCGATCTACGCCACGCAGAAGCTGGCCAAGTACATTCCGCAAGCGGACCGGAAGTAGAGGGGCGAAGCCCGACTCCGTCGCCCTGCGTCTCAACCCATTACTTTCTCTTCGAACCAAACACTCGCCCTATGTTTGATTTCACGCCCAAGCACGAGTACCTCGTCGGCATCGACTCCGATGGCTGCGCGTTTGACACGATGGAGTTGAAGCACAAAGAGTGCTTCATCCCCAACATTATCAACTACTACAACCTGCAGGGCGTGAGCAAGTACGCTCGCGAGGCTGCGGAGTTCGTGAACCTCTACTCGAAGAGCCGCGGCATCAATCGCTTTCCCGCGCTGACTGAGGCTCTCGAGTGGCTGGCCAAGCGGCCGGAAGTTGCGGCCCGCGGCACGAAGATCGTCATTCCGCCCGGCTTGGCCGACTGGATGAAGCGAGAAACGAAGCTGGGCAATCCGGCGCTCAAGGCCGAAGTGGCCAAGACCAACGATCCCGATCTGAAGCAGGCTCTGGAGTGGTCCGTGGCGGTGAACGACACGGTCGAGAAGATCGTCCGCAATGTGCCGCCGTTCCCGTACGTGCGCGAATGTCTGGAGAAGCTGCAGCCCAAAGCCGACATGCTGGTGATCTCGGCCACGCCGAACGAAGCCCTGCAGCGCGAGTGGGAAGAGCACGACATCTCGAAGTACGTGGCGGCGATCTGCGGCCAGGAGATCGGCACCAAGAAAGAGACGCTCGCCAACGCAGCCAAGTACAAGCCCGACCACACGCTGATGATCGGCGACGCCCCCGGCGACTACAGCGCCGCCAAGGCCAACAAGTCCCTCTTCTACCCCATCAACCCGGGCGCGGAAGAGAAGAGCTGGGAGCGATTCTATAACGAAGGGATCGAGAAATTCCTGAGCGGTACGTTCGCCGGGGATTACCAGAAGCAACTGCTCGACGAGTTCGATAGCTACCTGCCGGCGACCCCGCCGTGGGAGAAAAAGTAGGATTGGGTATAACCGCCAAGACGCCAAGGTCGCCAAGAAATGACTAGCAGGATCGAGCCCGATCGAGCGATCGATGAGTTAGCCTACCGAGTGATTGGCGCTGCCATCGAAGTGCATCGCCATCTGGGGCCTGGCTACTTGGAAAGCGTCTATCAGGAAGCACTCAAGGTCGAGTTGCAGATTCAGCAGATTTCCTTTAGTTCGCAGTATCCGTTTGCAGTGCTCTATAAGAATCAGCCCGTGGGTGATAGTCGGCTCGATTTTCTGGTTAGTGGAATGCTTGTCGTCGAGTTGAAGGCTATTGACTGCATCGCTCCGATTCATCGCGCTCAAGTGATCTCGTACCTAAAATCACTCAAACTTCACCTTGGCCTGTTAATCAATTTTAACGTCCCTGTTCTCAAGGATGGAATCGAGCGGATCGTCTTCACGCCTTCCTAGTCTTGGCGTCCTTCGCGTCTTGGCGGTTCATCCTTCTTTCTCTTAAATCCGACCCCCTAACCCCTGCGACTCCCCATGAACTCTGACATCGCCCTTATCGGTCTGGCCGTCATGGGCCAGAATCTCGTCCTCAACATGGAGAGCCGCGGCAATACTGTCTCGGTCTTCAACCGCACCACCCATGTGACCGACGATTTCGTCAAGGCGAATCCGGGCAAGAAGCTCGTCCCCTGCCACACGCTCGAAGACCTGGTCAAAAGCCTCAAGAGCCCGCGCAAAGTCATGCTGATGGTCAAGGCCGGCCCGGCCGTTGATGACCTGATCAACCACCTGATCCCGCTGCTCTCGCCCGGCGACGTGATCATCGACGGCGGCAACACGCTCTACAGTGACACCCAGCGCCGCACCAAGGAAGTCGAATCGAAGGGGCTGCTGTTCATCGGCACCGGCGTCTCCGGCGGTGAAGAGGGCGCCCTGAAAGGGCCCAGCATGATGCCCGGCGGCAGCGAGAAGGCCTGGCCGCTGGTGAAGCCGATCTTCCAGGCGATCGCCGCCAAGGTCGGTCCCAATCTCGACATCCCCTGCTGCGAGTGGGTCGGCCCCGATGGCGCCGGCCACTACGTGAAGATGGTGCACAACGGCATTGAGTACGGCGATATGCAGCTCATCTGCGAAGCCTACTTCCTGCTCAAGCACACGCTGGGCTACACCAACAGCCAGATCTACGACACCTTTGCCGAGTGGAACCGTGGCGAACTCGACAGCTACCTGATCGAGATCACCCGTGACATCTTCAGCGTCAAGGACAAAGAGACCGGCAACGACCTGGTCGACATGGTGCTGGACACGGCCGGATCCAAGGGAACCGGCATGTGGATGAGCCAACTGGCCCTGTCGCTGGGCGTGCCGACCACGCTGATCACCGAGGCGGTCTACGCCCGGTACTTGTCGAGCATGAAGGAAGCCCGCGGTCGGGCGAGCAAGGTGCTGACCGGCCCCAATGTGAAATACGAAGGGGACAAGAAGGCCTTCGTCGAACAGATCCGCCAGGCGCTGTACGCCTCGAAGATCTGCAGCTACGCCCAAGGCTATGTGCAGTTGCAGGCCGCCTCGAAGGAGCACAAGTGGCCGCTCAACTACGGCAACATCGCCTTGCTGTGGCGCGGCGGGTGCATCATCCGCGCGGCCTTCCTGGAGCGCATTAAGGAGGCGTTCGACAAGGACTCGAATCTCGAGAACCTGCTGCTCGCCCCCTACTTCACCGACGTCGTGCTGAAGGCCCAGAACGCTTGGCGCAATGTGGTGGCCACGGCCGTGCAGCTTGGGATCCCCATCCCCGGCTTCAGCACCGCGCTGACCTATTACGATGGTTACCGTCGCGATCGCTTGCCGGCCAACCTGCTGCAGGCCCAGCGCGACTACTTCGGTGCGCACACCTATCAGCGGATCGACAAGCCGGGCGTGTTCCACACGGATTGGCTGCACGAGCGGAAGAACCCGAGCTAACGGTTAGGAAGAAGTGAACCGCCAAGACGCCAAGGACGCCAAGACGGAAGTGAAGCAACTTAGTTTCGATCGAAATAAGGTCCATGCGAAGATGATCATTGCTGAGTGATTTCTTGGCGACCTTGGCGTCTTGGCGGTTCCATACCTACTTTTGCAGAGCACTTCGACACGATGACGTACCTCGATCAACTGTTTGGGCTTCAGGGACAAGTTGCTGTCGTAATCGGAGGTACGGGGACTTTAGGCGCGGCATTCTGTCGTGGCATTGCCCAGGCCGGTGCCCAAGTGGTTGTCGCCGGCCGCGGCGAGGATCAGGGTGCGCTGCGCGTGAAAGAGCTTGAGGCTTTGGGAGGAAAGGCCTCGTATGTTCCGGTCGATGTGACCAGCCGCGATTCGATGGAGGCCCTATTGGCTGCCGCGATTCGTGACTTCGGCAAGGTCGATCTCGTCGTGAACGGGGCGGGGGTCAACGCGGCGAGCCCCTATCTCGAGATTACCGACGATGACTGGGACAAAGTGCTTCGCTGCGATCTGACCGCGGTGCATCTGGGATGCCAGATCTTCGGCAAGCACATGGTCGAGCGCGGGCAAGGTGGCTCCATGGTCAACATCGCCAGCGTCACGGCCCACCTGCCGCTCTCGCGGGTGTTTGCCTATTCGGCCGCCAAGGCTGGCGTGGTGAACCTGACGCAGAACGTGGCCCGCGAACTGGCTCCCTACAAGGTCCGAGTGAACGCCCTCTGCCCAGGCTTCTTTCCGGCCGAGCAGAATCGACGGATCTTGGACGCCACCCGCACGGCCAGCATCATGAGCCAGACCCCGATGGCCCGCTTTGGCGAGCCGGACGAATTGATCGGCGCGATGCTGCTGATGCTGTCCCCCGTGGCCGGCAGTTTCATCACCGGGGCGACCTATTACGTCGATGGCGGATTCACCGGCATGCGGTTCTAGCACGTATCATGGCCGCACCGCAGACCATCTTCGAAACACTGCTGGCGGCCTACGGTCCCCAGCGCTGGTGGCCCGGGGACACTCCGTTCGAGATCATGCTGGGGGCAGTCCTCACGCAGAACACCAGCTGGAAGAACGTCGAGAAGGCACTGGCCAATCTCCGCGACCGCGAGGTCCTCGATCCGATCAAGCTGAACGAACTCCCCCGCGAAGAGATGGAAGAACTGCTGAAGCCGGCCGGTTACTTCCGGCTGAAGACCGCCCGAGTGAAGAACCTGCTGGCCCTGCTGTGCGGCAAGTACGGCGGTTCGCTCGAGGAGATGTTCCGCGGCAGTCTCAGTTCGCTGCGCGAAGAGCTGCTCAGCCTCAACGGCATCGGCCCCGAGACGGCCGACGCTATTCTGCTGTATGCCGGCGGTTTCCCGACGTTCGTGGTCGATCTCTACACGCATCGCGTCCTGAAGCGGCACGGCTGGATCGAGCCCGAGGCCGACTATGAAATGGTGCAGGATTTCTTTCATGCATCCCTCGAGCGCGACGCACCGCAATTCAATGAGTTTCACGCCCTGTTCGTGAAAGTCGGCAAGGAACATTGCGGCAAGACGCCCAAATGCAGCGGCTGCCCGCTGGAATCGCTGCTCCCCCCCAGCGGCATTTGCGAGCCGGAGTGGTAGACTCACAGAGCCGGGCCTCGCCCATCCCTCTCGCCCACCAGGCGGCTTCATGTTGTTTCTCAATCGGCCTTCCCCCGAGCGCATCGTTCAGTTTCTTGCGGTGCAAGCGAAGCTCGACTTCAGCTATCCCGAAGTCGGCTGTACGCGGGGGCCCGTTCCTGCCGGCTACGTCAGCGATCACTCACGCATCGCGCTGGGGCACGGCGAGAAGATCTATCAGGCGGCGCGTCAGGCGCTAGGCGGATGGCAGCAGTTCAAACTCGGCTGGTTGTCCCCTTATCCGGATACCACTCCGCTCACCGTCGGACAGAACATCAGCGTGCTGGCCCGGCTCTTTCCCGTGTGGTGGCTGAACGCCTGCCGCATCGTCTATCAGGTGGACGAGCAGGGCGAAGTCCAGCGCCACGGCTTCGCCTACGGCACGCTCCCCGATCACGCCGAGGCGGGCGAGGAGCGGTTCGTCGTGGAATGGGACCGTCGCGACGACCAGGTATGGCTCGACATCTTGGCCTACTCCCGGCCGCGTCATATCCTGACGAAGCTGGGCTATCCCATGGTGCGGCGCATGCAGAAGCGATTCGGCCGCGAAGCGACCGCGCACTTCAAACGGGTGACGCTGGAGATGGCAAAGTAGGGTAGCGCACGATGCGGAGAGAATGGCACATGGACCGATCGCGAAGACTTTGATCGCGACAGTTGCCCTGATTCAACCCCCTCCCCAGCCCTCCCCACAAGGGGGAGGGAGCAGGAAGGGATGTGGTAGCCATGCTCGCCTACGCCGGCCGACTAGGCCCGCTGACGGTTCGAGCGCTTCCGCTCGTTCTCGGTCAGCAGGATCTTCCGCAGGCGGCACTTGCCCGGGGTCACTTCGACCAGTTCATCCTCTTCGATGAACTCCAGAGCGGCTTCCAGCGTCAACTGACGGGGCGGCTTGAGGATGATGTTGTCATCCGTGCCCGAGGCCCGCATGTTCGTCAGCTTCTTCTCGCGGGTCGGATTGACCGGCATGTCTTCGTTGCGGCTGTTCTGCCCCACGATCATGCCTTCGTAGACTTCGTCGCCGGGTGCCACGAACAGCTCGGCCCGCTCCTGCAGCGTGTCCAGACCGAAGGCCACGGCCTTGCCGGTCACCATCGAGATCAGCACGCCGTTGGCGCGGCTGGGGATCTCACCCGCCCAGGGGCGATAGCCTTCAAAGCGATGGTGGATGATGGCGGTCCCCTGGGTGGCGTTCAGCAGGCGGGTTCGCAGGCCGATGAGACCGCGGGCCGGAATCGAAAAGACCGCGTGCGTGTAGTTGCCGCGGGTGCTCATCTCGATGACCTGGCCGCGACGAGCGCCAACCTGTTCCATCACGGGGCCCAGTTTCTCGGGCGGGACGTCGACCACCAGCGACTCGAAGGGCTCTTCCTTCACGCCGTCGTGGACGCGGACGATGACCGTCGGCTTGCCAACCGACAGCTCGTAACCCTCGCGGCGCATCGACTCGATCAGCACCGACAGGTGCAACAGGCCGCGGCCCGACACGCACAACGCGTCGCTGTCCTCGACCGTCTCGACCTTCAGGGCGACGTTCCGTTCCAGTTCGCGGAACAAACGATCGCGGACCTGACGGCCCGTGACGTACTTGCCTTCACGTCCGGCGAACGGCGAGTTATTGATGCTGAAATACATCTGCAGGGTCGGCTCGTCGATCTTCACGCGCTCAAGCGTCCGCTGCGTGTTGGGATCGCTGATCGTGTCGCCGATCTCGACATCGCCCAGCCCGACCAAAGCCACAATGTCGCCGGCACGAGCCACGTCGACCTCTTCGCGGCCCAGTTTGTTGAAGACCTGCACGCTGGCCACGCGGGCCAGATTCACCTCGTCGGCCTGCATCAGGGCGACTTGCTGCCCCTTCTTCACCTCACCGGAGTAGATCCGGCCGATGGCAATGCGGCCCACGAACTCGGACCAGTCGAGCGTGGTCACCAGCATCTGCAGCGGGGTCTCTTCGATCTCGGGGCCGGGGATGGTCTTCAGGACCAGATCCAGCAGCGGCTTCATCGAGTCGGTCTTCACGGCCGGATCATGCGTGGCATAACCCTGGCGGCTGGTGGCGAAAATGTACGGGAAGTCGTCGAGCAGGTCGTCGTCGGCCAGTTCGACCAGCAGCTCGAAGGTTTCGTTCAGCACGTCGTGAGGACGTGCATCGGGGCGGTCGATCTTGTTCACGACCACGATCGGCACCAGCCCGAACTCCAGGGCCTTGGCGATCACAAACCGCGTCTGCGGCATCGGACCTTCCAGCGAGTCGACCAGCACCAGTGCGCCGTCGGCCATGCGCAACACGCGTTCCACTTCGCCGCCAAAGTCGGCGTGGCCCGGAGTGTCGATCAGGTTGATCTTCACGCCTTCGTATTCCAGCGCAATGTTCTTGGCCAGAATCGTGATGCCGCGCTCTTTTTCCTGGTCGTTCGAGTCCAGGATGCAATCGCCGACCAATTGGCTCGAGCGGTACTGGCCGCTCTGTCGCAGCAGGGTGTCGACCAGCGTGGTCTTGCCGTGGTCGACGTGGGCGATGATGGCAATATTACGGATGTCTTCGCGTCGCATGGGAGTTACTAATGCCCCAAACTAGAAAATGGCAAACAAGCATCCTATCAAGGGGGGCGAAAGTGCGGAAGGTCGGTCGTCAGGACCTAAACGGCGTATTCACGCTGGGCTCACCCCCCGATCGAACGGGAGTGCCAGCAGTGAAGGTCAGGCAATCGCTGGCCCAGACTGGAGATACGACCGCGCGGGGGAGCTTAGGAATCGGCAGACGCTAAACCAGCCAACTCCGCCCATATTCGGGGTCTTCGACCTCCAAAACGTCACGCGCGACGGTCAGCGGTCGGAAGGTATCCAGCATCACCGCCAGTTCGTCGGTGCGGGTTTTGCCAATGGAAGCCTCGGCCCGGCCGGGGTGCGGACCGTGCGGAATGCCCGCCGGATGGAGCGTGAGCGAGCCGTAGCCGATCCCCTTGCGGCTCATGAACTCGTCGTTGGCATAGTACAGCACCTCGTCGCTTTCGACGTTGGCATGGTTGTACGGGGCCGGCACAGCGTCGGGGTGATAATCGAAGAGCCGCGGCACGAACGAGCAGACCACGAAGCCATCTCCCTGGAAGGTCTGATGCACCGGCGGAGGCTGGTGCAGGCTCCCGGTGATCGGCTCGAAGTCGTGGATCGAAAAGGCCCACGGATAGTAGTAGCCATCCCATCCGACGACGTCGAATGGGTGATGATCGAGCACGACCTCGGTCAGCGTATCGTTCTGCTTCACCAGCAGGCGGAACTCGCCCACCAGGTCGTAGATGGGCAGTGAGGCCGGCACGTGAATATCGCGCTCGCAGTACGGGCTGTGCTCCAGGTACTGGCCCTGCTCATTTACATAACGCTTGGGTGGGCGAATGGCCCCCGCACTTTCGATCACCAGTAACCGGCTCAGTTCTTCGTCAGGGCGATAGCGATGTAGAATGCCGCGGGGGATCACCAGATAATCACCCCGGCGATAGGTCAGTTCCCCCATCTGCGTTTCCAACACGCCGTCTCCGTCGCTCACAAACACCAGTTCATCGGCTTGGGCGTTGCGATAGAAGAAGGCGTCGGTCGCCGTCGGTTGAGCGAAACTCAGCGAGACATCGCGATTGAACAAGAGCGGGACGCGGTCCAGCACGGGGCTGACGCCCGGCGCCAACTTGGTGAGCGAAAAGTGCCGCATCCGCAGTGCCAGATTCGGGTCGGAATCCTGCGAGAACTCGCGGATCATCCGTGTGGCCAGCACACTGGTGGGGCGACGGATGTGATAGAGCAGCGTCGAAGGACCTGAAAAGCCCCGACTGCCTACCAATTGTTCGTGATACAGAATGCCTCGCTCCTGACGAAACGCCGTGTGGCGTTTGCGGGGAATTCGGCCCAGCGTGTGGTACATCGTCATGGCGCTGGATCTTCCGGGGCGCGAAGCGGTAAAGTGTCGGCAGCCGCAAGGGAGAAGGACAAACCAATTAGCCTTCTGTCTTTGGTATGTCGTTTCTTGGTGGGAAAATCAAGCTGCCCTTTCAGTACACCTCCTCAGGACTGTCCGTGGGAAAGCAAACTGCCGATGTGGGAATGGAAGTCCGCGTTTCCGAAACCGCAGGTCGCGGGGTCTTCGCCACGCGGGCGATCCCCCGTGGCACCGTGCTGTGCCCGTGCACGGGCACGCTGCATAAGACGGCCGAGTTGCGGTCGGACATGTACGCCATGATGGTGGGCGAAGACCTGTGGCTCACTTCGCCCGGCGAGAACGTAGATGACTACTTCAACCACTCCTGCGAGCCGAACGTCGGCTTTCCGACCGGCGAAGCGGCATTCACGGCACTGCGCGACATTGCCGCCGGCGAAGAGCTGTGCTGGGACTACTCCACCTCGATGACGGAGGCCGGCTGGGCGATGCCTTGCATGTGCGGTACGCCGACTTGCCGCGGCACGATCCGCGCGTTCCAGGAACTCCCATCGGAAGAACGTCTGCGACTTTTCCCCATCGCGCTTACCTATATTAGGCAAGGATTTGCGGATATGTCGTGATGCTGGCGTCCTGTTGCCAGCATCACAAACTGCGATTGACCGGTTGCGGGGCATTTCTATTATGCCCGCCATGCACGACTCACTCAGCACTACCGGCGGCAAAAACGGCCCGATCGTCGAACCCGATCGCGTGCGCGGACTGGCCGAGGCACAGGCCCGACCGTCCATCACGGCGGATTGGAACCCGTTGCGAGAGGCGCCAATCACCGGCGTTCGCGTTTGCGATGTGAAGAACGTTGTCTATCGCAACGGCGCGCTGACCGAGATCTATCGGCCCGAGTGGTTCGCCGGCGAGTTCAACGTTCAGCACGTCATTCTGGCGACCATTCTGCCGGGTGAGATGTCGCAGTGGCACTGCCATCATCAGCAAAAGGACATCATCTTTCCGATTCGCGGCTTCATCCGCATCGGGCTGTACGACGCGCGACCCGATTCGCCGACGTTTGGCATTTCGCACGTTCAGACTTTTCACTTGCAGCGGCCACGGTATGTCTGCGTTCCGACGGGCGTCTGGCACGCACTGCGGAATATCGGCCACGAAGAAGCGCAATACATCGTGCTGAACGATTTGCCATACGAGTACGAGCATCCCGATGACTGGACGCTTCCCGCCGGAGCGCCCGCGATCCCCGTCTCGCTGTAGCAGTTCCATCTCAAAAGAGCGTGCCTAGGGGCGCGCTGCCGATCGGCAGTTCTCATCAGGTAGTCCTGGCATGACTCGCATCCAATCGCCCTTTGCATTAACGCTTCTTTCCCGCGATCCTCAGTGGATTACCGCTGCCGACCAAGCCGGCGTGGAACGCATCGGCCTGGATACCGAGCGATTGGGAAAGACTGCTCGGCAGGGGCACATCGCCGGCGCGCGAATTTCGGATCACACGCTCGACGATCTGGCGATCGTGCGGCCTCTGGTGCAACACGCATCGGTCTTTGTGCGATTGAATCCGCTGCATGCTGGGACCCAGCACGAAGTGGAACGCGCTCTCCACGGCGGCGCGGATTCACTCATGCTGCCTGGATTCCGCACCGCCGGTGAAGTCGCCCAGTTCGTCGACCTGGTGCGCGGCCGGGCTGAAGTCATGCTGCTGGTCGAGACGGCCACTGCGGTGGCGCGGCTGCACGAAATTCTGCAGGTTCCAGGTATCGACGAGATCATGGTTGGGCTGAACGACCTGCACTTGGAAATGCGGCTTTCGGCCCCCTTGGAAGTGGCCTCGTCAGAATTGCTGGAGTGGATCGGCCGGAGTGTCCAACGAGCGGGTCTGCGATTCGGCTTCGGCGGCGTGGCGCGCCCCGAGAGCGACGACCTGCCGGTCCCCTCGGACCTGGTGCTGGCGCGGTACGCCCAACTCAACGCCCGCGCCGCGTGGATCTCGCGTTCGTTTTTCCAAGGCGGGCTTACTCCGGAGCAGTTCCCCGCCGCGCTCGAAAGACTTCGAGAACGGCTGGCGTACTGGTTTGCACAGCCGGCCGAAGAGCTCGCCAAGATGGAAGAGGAATTGCGGTTGGCCATCCGGCGACTGCATCATGCTCCGACGAATCGCGCGCAGCTACGGATCGCCGCATGACGCGTCACTTCTTAACGTACTTCGATACGCTCTACGCCGCCCGCGGGCTGGCCATGATTGAGTCGATGTTCGTGCATTGCCCTGGGGCCGAGTTGACCGTGCTCTGCCTCGACGAGCAGGTGCGCGGCATACTGGCCGATCGCTGGGGCGAACGCATCACGACGGTTTCGTGCAAGGATCTGGCGCAAAGCCAGCCACGCCTGGCGGCGATGCGCAGCGAGCGAGCCCCCTGGGAGTTTTACGCCACGCACAAAGCCGTTCTGGTCGGGTACGCTTTGGCGCGTGCGCCGGCCAATGCGCTGATCTCGTTCATCGACGCGGATACGTACTTCTATTCGAGTCCCGAGACGCTGTTCGAGGCGATGCAGGGCTATTCGATCGGCGTCAGTTCCCATCGATTTCTGCGTCCAAACGACCCGCTGCTGCGCTACGGAAAGTTCAACGCGGGCTTCGGCATCTGGCGCAACGACCTGGTTGGCCGGCTGTGCATCGAGTCGTGGACCGAGGAATGCCTGAACTGGTGCTTCAACCGCGTTGAGGGGGAACGGTTCATGAACCAGGGCTATCTAAGCGCCTGGCCGGACCGATTTCCGGGTGTCACCGTCCTGGAGCATCCCGGTCACAATCTGGCGTACTGGAATGTGCGTTCGCACCGTTTGCAGCAGGTGGGCGACGCGGTGACGGTGGATTCGCAGCCGCTGATCTTCTTCCACTTCAGCAATGTGAGTTGCAACGCGCGCGGCTGCTGGCAGACGGCGATCTCCAGCGCACTGTTGCAGTCGCCCATGCTGAATGGCGTGTGGCGGCCGTATCTTGCCGCGCTCGATCGGATTGCGAGCGAACTGACGCGCGACTATGACGTCACAGGGCTGGGGTCCGTGCGGACCGAAGACGCCCTGTTGCTGACGATTCCAATCCGTCGAGCGGCCGCTTAGCGGTCCGCCGGCCTAGTCGGCCTCGACTTCTTCCTTGGTCGCCTTCTTCTTTTTCTTGGCAGCCTTCTTGGCCGTCTTTTTGGCGGCGGCCGGCGCTGACTTTTTCTTGGGCGCGGCTTCGCCCGCCTCGGCGGCAGGAGCGGCCTTCTTCTTAGCCGTAGTTTTCTTGGCGCCGCGCTTCTTCTTGGCCGGCGGTCCCAAGGCGGCCCGATCGGCCAGCAAGCGCAGTGCCTCGTCCAGGCTCAACGTCTCGTGCGAGGTCCCCTTGGGCAGCGACGCGTTGGTTTCGCCGTCGGTCACGTAGTAACCATACCGGCCGTCGAACATCTTGATCGGCTGCTTGGTCACAGGGGATTCGCCCACGACCTTCAGCGGTTCGCGCGGCGCGCCAAAGCCACGACGCTGCGCCTTGGGCTGAGCCAGCAAGGCCACAGCCTGTTCCTGCGAGACCTCGAGCGGAGACAAATCCGCAGGGAGCGAACGGGTGTCGTCGCCCGCCTTGATATACGGACCAAACCGCCCGTTGTAGGCCACGATCGGATTGCCGCTCTCCGGATGCTTACCCACCTCGCGCGGCAGTTGAAGCAGCTTGAGGGCCGTCGCCAGATCGACATCGTCCGGCTTCATGTCCTTCAGCAGACTGGCGTTCTTGGGCTTCTCTTCATCATCGGGATGTCCCCGCATGATGTAGGGCCCAAACCGCCCGACCTTGAGGAACACGGGCTTGCCCGTCTCGGGATCGTAGCCCAGCGGCTGCTCGGCCTTGGCCGCTTGAGCCAGCAGTTCCGTCACACGCTCGTGCGTCAGTTCGTCGGGGGCGACCCCCTCGGGAATGCTCGCCCGTTTCCCCTCGGCGTCTTCCAGATAGGGTCCGTAGCGGCCGACACGGACCACGATCGGGGCCGAGCCGTCCAACTGCACCACGGGTATGCTGCAGACCGTGCGGGCGTCGATCTCGTCGACCTTGTGGTCCAACAGCGTCTTGAGCCCCGGCCGGCCATTGCCGTAGTAAAACGAGTGCAGATATTTGCGATAGTTGATTTCGCCCCGGCTCACCGGATGCTCAGCATCCTGGTCACCGACTCCCGCGATGGGAGTGATGTTCTGCGGCAGATCTCCGCGGCTGATCGAGTCGAGATCGTCTTCCATGCGGGCGGTGAACTGATAGTCGACCAACTGAGGCAGATGTGTCTCGAGAAGGTTCACCACGGCAAACGCCGTCCAAGTCGGGACGAGCGCGTTCCCCTTCTTGAAGACGTACTCGCGCTCCAGGATGGTGTCGATAATCGAGGCGTACGTGCTCGGCCGACCGATCCCCAACTCTTCCAGCGAGCGCGTCAGCACGGCTTCCGTGAATCGGGACGGAGGAGCGGTCGAGTGCCCCTTGGTCTCCAGGTCGACGCAGTTCAGCCGTTCGCCCACTGCCAGGTCGGGCAGAATCGTCTCGCGATCGGCCAGTTCGGCATCGGGATCGTCCGAGCCTTCGACATAGGCCCGCAGATAGCCGGCGAAGTCGATCGTTTTGCCGCCGACCTGAAAATTGGCACCGCGCCCCGAGATAACGACCGAGGTCCGTCGTCCCTTGGCGTCGGCCATCTGACAGGCGACCGTCCGTTTCCAGATCAGGTCGTACAGTTTGAACTCGTCCCCCGAGAGCTTGTCTCGCATCTGCTCGGGGAGCGTGAAATGTGAGGCCGGGCGGATGGCTTCGTGCGCCTCTTGAGCGTTCTTTACCTTGGTCGAGTAACTGCGCGGCGCGGCCGGCAGGTATTCTTTGCCGTACTGCGACGAGACCAACACCCGGGCGGCATCAACCGCTTCCTGGGCCAGCGCCGTCGAGTCGGTACGCATGTAGGTAATATGACCGTTTTCGTACAGTCCCTGCGCGATCCGCATGGTGTGCTTCGCGGTGTAGCGGAGCTTGCGGTTGGCTTCCTGCTGCAGCGTGCTGGTCGTGAACGGGGGGTAAGGCTTCTCGGTGAAGGGACGCTCGTCGACCGAAGCCACTTCAAACGGACCGGGGCGGATCCGCGCGGCCAGATCGTTGGCCTCCTTTTCGTTCATCAACAGGCAGTTGGGATCTTTAAGCTTGCCGGTGGCGGCATCAAAGTCCTTCGCCGAAGGAATCTTCTTGCCGTCGACTGAGGTCAATCCGGCCGCCAACGGCTGGCCGTCTTGCTTGGCGAACTTGCCCAGCAAGTCCCAATACGAGGCCGAAACGAAGGCCATCCGTTCGCGTTCGCGGGTCACGATCAATCGCACGGCCACGCTCTGCACGCGCCCGGCCGACAGTCGCGGGCGGACCTTTTTCCACAAGAGCGGCGAGACTTCGTAGCCGTACAGCCGGTCGACAATGCGCCGTGTCTCCTGGGCGCGGACCAGATCGTCGTCAATCGCCCGGGGATGGCTCAGGGCGTCCTGAATGGCCTGCTTCGTGATTTCGTGAAAAACCAGCCGATGGACGGGAATTTTGGGCTTCAGCAGTTCGTGAAGGTGCCAACTGATGGCCTCCCCTTCGCGATCTTCGTCCGTCGCCAGATAGAGTTCGCTGGCCCCTTTGATCAAGGCCTGCAGTTTGCGGACCTGCTCCTTCTTCTTGGCCGGCACCACGTAGACCGGGGTAAAGTCCTTGTCGACGTTGACCCCTAAATTCTTCCATTTCTCGGTTTTATATTGTGCGGGAATTTCTTTTGCCCCTTGGGGCAAATCCCGGACGTGCCCGATGCTGGGCTCGATGATGTAATTGCTGCCCAGGAACTTGGCGATCGTCTTCGCCTTGGCTGGCGATTCGACGATCACCAGAGCTTTTCCACCGCGTGCTGGAGCTTTTTTAGCCATAACTTCGAGTTACCAACACGCACTTGGGATTGCAATTGCGACGGTGAAACCTAAAATCGCAGACGCTAAGGCCCGTCCGCGTTTGGACTTTCCATAATCCCTGACGCGCGTGCCTGTCAAGCCTTTCCCCTGGTCGCAAGGGGGAATGACCCTGCCCTAGAACGACCCGTCCGCAGTGTGAGGGAGCACGATGGCCAGTCCGTTTTCCATCTTTCGTCAGAACCAATGGATCATGCTCGCGGGCATGGGCGTGCTGCTGATGGTCGCGTTTGTGATCGTCCCCAGCGTTCAAATGCTGATGGATACCGGCCGAACCCGTGGCGATGCGCCGCCGGTTGTCGAGTTCCGAAAGATCCGCACCACGATCGACGAAGCCCAACTGCAAGACATGATGCAGCGGCGTCTGAAGATGATTCGCTTCCTGGCCTCGCTGCGCGAGCAGGTGATGCTGCAGCAGTTCCCCGAACAGTTCCGCGCGCTCATGATGCAGCGCGTCGGACCGATGGCGGGCGCCTATGCTCAAACCGTGTTCGGGCCCGACTCGGAGCAGGCAGTCGTGATGACCGACCTGTTAAACAAGAAGGCCGACGAGCTGGGCATTATGGTCAGCGACGGCGCAATCAACGACTTCCTCAAGCGCGAAAGCGAAGGCAAAGTCCCCTATGCCGAGGTTCGCAAGATCTTCGAGGCGCTGGATCTGACCGAAAAGACGCTGTTTCAAGATCTTCGCTACGAGCTCAAGGCCATGGAAGTCCGGCAACTGGTTCTTGAAGAGCCGCCGCCGCCCGATTTCGATCGCTTCATGCGGGGCCAGGCCCAATTCGACGGCATCACCGGCGTGACACCCGAGCAGCGCTACGAATACTTCGAGCGGACCAGTGCTCGCGTGACGCTGGAAGTGCTCCCCGTCAAGGTCGAGTCGCTGGCCGCCAAAGAGAAGGAGCCTGCCGAGTCCGTCTTGCGTGAGTACTTCGACAAGAACAAAGACAAGCCGCAAGGGAACGATCTGGTTCCCGGCTTCAAGGTCCCTTATCAGGCGGTCTACGAATACGCGTTGGCGAGTTCGACCAAGGTCGACGAACTGGCCCCGCGCCAGCCGGTGACCGACGCCGAGATCGTAAAGTTCTATGAAGACAACAAGGACTTCGAGTTCGAAGACCGCGCGGCCGGGCTCGAGGATCCGCTGAAGACCTCCGCCCCCGAAAAACGGCCCGCCGAGATCACGCCTGAGAAGAAGGAAGAGGCCAAGGAAGCTCCAAAGGCCGAAGAGAAGAAGTCCGAAGAGAAGAAGCCTGAGGAGAAGAAGCCTGAGGAAAAGAAGGACGAGAAGAAAGAGCCCGAAGCCAAGAAGTGCGAAGACGAAGTAGCGGGCGACGACTGCCAGGACGCGGCCAAGGACGATAAGAAGCCCGCCGAAAAGCCTGCCGACGAGAAGAAGCCGGAAGAGACAAAGCCCGCTGCTGAAGAGAAGAAAGACGACGCCAAGAAGCCGGAGGAGACGAAGCTTCCGGAACCTCCCGCGGGCCCTCCTGCCAAAAAGTACAAGCCGCTCGACGATCTGCTGAAGAGCGAGATTCGCAAGCGTCTGGAACGCGAAGCGGCCATCCGTTCGATCGAGAAAAGCCTCAGCAGCATTCGCAGCAACGTGATGCGAAAGTACGGCACGCAGTTCTATAGCTGGGAAAGTGCTCAAAGCGCCGGCAAGAAAGTCGAAGAGCCCAAGCGTCCCGACCTGAAGGCGATTGCCGAGAAGGACGGGCTGAAGTACGGCATCACCGAGCCGTTCTCGCAGTTGACAAGCAAGGACCATCTGCCGCTGGGCATGTCGTTTGTTTCGAGCAGCCTGCCCGTGAACATCGACACGCAGAACATGTTTGTGTTCCGCGCCTTTGGCGGCTTCCAGAAGTTCTCGCCCGAGTACGCGATGGATGACGCGGGCAACCGGATGGTCTTTTGGAAGGTCAAAGAAATCGAGCCCCACGTTCCCAAATACGAGGAAGTGAAGGCCCTGGTCCTTTCCACCTGGAAGACCGAACAGGCTCGCAAGAAGGCCGAGGAACTGGCCAAAGCATTCGTCACCGAAGCCAAGCCGGGTCAGTCGTTGAGCCAGGACCTGGGCGGAGTCGACCGCGACATTTCCACCAGCCTGTCCCTGCCCAGCGACATCCATTCCACCATCCCGGAAGAAAAGCCCGCGGTGGAATCGAATGTCGTTCCGGCCGCCAAGCCGCTGGTGGAGGCTCTGGGCCCGGATGCTCCCGACCTGGTCTTTACCACCCGTCCGTTCAGTTGGTTGATCAGCCCGATGCTCGATCCGCAGCGCCCGGAAGCACCGCGTCTGAACACGGTGGATGGTCTGGATTCGATCGACGACGCCTTTATGAAGACCATCTTCGACCTGAAGGAAGGGCAGTTGGGCTTCGCCTGGAATCGCCCCAAATCCGTGCTGTATATCGTTCGGGTCAAGCGCTACGACCAAGCCCTGAAGTTCGCTTTCCTGCGTTACGGAGCGAAGGATTACCTGCCGCTGGCCGCCTCGGACAAATTCTCATTCATCCAGGGCCGCGTGGAAGAGTTGGTCTCGGAGTACGGACTCGAGTGGCTCCGCGACCCCCGCGATCGCCGTCGGTAGGCGTTGGCACGGCGTAAGAGCAACAAGGTAGGGTGGGCAGAGTGAAACGAGGCCCACCGCTCCGGCTCGTGATCTCCTGAATCGGGAGACTGAGCCGCAATTCGAGCAAGACGACATGCACTGGCCAAAAGCGGTGGGCCTCGTTTCACTCTGCCCACCCTACATCCTCTGCAAACCTTTTAGTTGTTCCTTTCGCGGAGTCTGGTCATGCCTCAGTTTGCCGTGATCCTGCCGGCGGCGGGGCGAAGCACCCGCTTTCACGACAAGAACTACAAGAAGCCTTTCGCCCCCCTCGGCAATCGGGCGGTCTGGCTCCATTCCGTCGAGCGCTTCCTGTCGCGCGGCGACGTGAAGCAACTGATCCTGGTCATCTCGCCTGAGGATCGCGAGTTCTTCGAGTTCAAGTTCGGCGCCAACGTCGCCATCCTGGGCATCAAGGTCGTCGACGGCGGCGAGGAGCGTTCCGACTCGATCGAACGGGCCCTGGCCCACGTTAAGCCGGACATCGACTTCGTGGCCATTCACGATGCCGCCCGGCCCTGCCTGGCTGATGAATGGGTCGAAAAGGTCTTTAATGCCGCCGAGAAGAGCGGCGCGGCGATGCTGGCCATTCCTGTCACCGGCACGCTGAAGCGCGTGGGGGCCGGCAACGTGATCGAAGAAACCGTTCCTCGCGAGGGTCTGTGGGAAGCCCAGACTCCGCAGGTCTTCCGCCGCGACTGGCTGCTCGAGGCCTACGCCAAGCGGGCCGGCTTCAAAGCGACCGACGACGCCCAGTTGCTGGAGCGTGTCGGACACAAGGTGACCGTGGTGCAGGGCTCGCCGATCAATCTGAAGGTCACGACCAAAGAGGACCTTCGGCTGGCCGAGCACGCTTTGAAGGCGCTCCCCAAGCCGACTCTCGACCGCCCCGCCCATCCGTTTGCCGACGACGACATGTGGCGCTAGCGTATTGTCTCAGAAGTTTGGAGACCTATTGCGATTCAACGTTGCAGGTGAGCGGCAAGGCGCTAGCCGCCGGTGGCCCCGTGTCACAGTGCAACCGGCGGCTAGCGCCTTGCCGCTCACTAAACCACAGCCGACTGATGAAACCGCCTCGGCGTGAGACACTACACTAGCGCCGCTCAAACCTCTGCGGCGCTCCCTTCATGACTTCCATCCTCATTCGCGCCGACTCTTCGCTCTCGCTGGGGAGCGGGCATGTCATGCGCTGCTTGACACTCGCGGTCGAACTGCGTGAACGGGGCGCTCAGGTTACTTTTGCCTGTCGCCCCCTGCCGGGGAACTGGATCGAGCGCATCCGTTCGGAAGGCTTCGATGTCCTGATTTTGCCCGTCGGCGCGATTCCCGACGCCGACGCCGACGCCCCGCACGCGATCGATAGCCCCGCCGATGCCCAGGCGTTGCTGGACTTGCTGGAGCATTCCAAGCAAGCGTTCGACGCCTTGGTGGTCGATCACTACGGACTCGACGCAAGCTGGGAACTGGCGATGCGCGGGCAGTCGCGTAGCCTGCTCGTCATGGATGATCTGGCCGATCGCCCGCACGAATGCGACTTGCTCCTCGATTCGACCCTTTCGGCAGACTCCGACCGTTACCGAACCTGCGTCCCGCGAAGCTGCCGTCAGTTGCTCGGGCCCGAGTTCTCGCTCGTCCGCCGCGAATTCGCCGCGCGACGCAACGAGCCCTTCTCGCGGATCACGGCTGGTTGGCGAATTGTCGTTTCCTTCGGCGGTAGCGATCCCACCCGCGAAAGCCTCAAGGCGCTCGAAGCGGCCTCCATCCTCACATTGCCCGATGTAACCTTCGATCTGGTGGCAGGCTCGCATTTCCCTCACTTGGAAGCGATCCGCGAACAATGCCGCATGCAGCCGAACGTCGCTCTGCATCAGGACGTGGCCGACATGGCGGGCTTGATGGCCGGCGCCGATCTTTTTCTGGGGGCTGGCGGGGGAACCACCTGGGAGCGCTGCTGTCTCGGCTTGCCGGCCGTGGTGGTTTCCGTGGCCCCCAATCAAGTAGTCGCCGCGCAGGCCCTGGCGGAAGCTGGCGTGCAGCGTTACCTGGGGCGCAGCGAGCAGGTCTCGGCCCAAGAGATTGCCCAGGCGATCGGCGACTTGTTGTGCGACGTCTCGCTTCGCCAGCAGATGAGCCAGCGCGCCCAGGCGCTGGTTGATGGGAACGGGGCAGCCCGCGTTGCCGAAGCGCTGTTGGCGGCCATTTAACTCGCAATAGCTTCCCCCGCCGACGGCCGGTATTCTGAAAGCACCGCCTTGGATTCGCCCATCGATGCTTCGTTCCCGCCGAGTCGTATGTCCACCACCCCCGCTGAACCATCGGCCGCTTCTCCGCCGGCTCGTCCTTCGACGAAGTTCCGGCCAGGGCTGACCACGTTCTTTACGGCTTGGGCCGGCGGACCGGTCGGAAGACGGCTGGCCCATGGCACGCTGCTCCTCCCCAAGATTGAGACCCTGGGACGCAAACTGAGCGACCTGTCCGACACCGACCTGCGCCGTGAAAGCCTGTCGCTGCGCTATCGAGCCAAGTCGGGCGAGCCCCCTGCCAAGCTCCTGCCCGAAGCTTACGCCCTGGTTCGCGAGGCCTCGCGCCGCAAGCTGGGCATGATCCATTTCGATGTGCAGATGCTGGCCGGCATCGCCTTGGAAGACCGCGCCCTGGCCGAGATGGAAACGGGCGAAGGCAAAACGCTCACGGCCTCGCTGCCGCTGTACCTCAACGCGCTCAGTGGCCGCGGAGCCATGCTGGCCACCGTGAACGACTACCTGGCCGCTCGCGATGCCGACATCGTCCGCCCGCTGTTCGAACTGCTGGGCATGACGGTCGGCGTGATCGAGGCCAAGGTCCCGCCCAATCAGCGGCACGGCGCCTACGCCTGCGATGTCATTTACGGCACGGCCAAGGAGTTCGGCTTCGATTTTCTCCGCGACCAGTTGCTGCTGCGCAGCATCCGCCAGGGACAGACCGACCTGCTAGGCAAGATGCTGGGCATCACCGGCGGGGCGAAAGACGACAAGCCGATGCAGCGCTCGCCCCACTTCATTCTGGTGGACGAGGCCGACAGCATTCTGATCGACGAGGCCCGCACTCCGCTCATCATCAGCGCCATCGCCGGCAACGAGGAAAACCGCCACGCCGACTCCTATCGCTGGGCATCGGCCCAGGTGAAGGAGCTGAAAGAAGTCGAACACTACACCTACGACGCGGTGAAGCAGGGGGTCGAGCTGACCTTGGAAGGACGGCACCGGGCGCGATCGCTCAAGAAGCCGGCCAACATGGATAACTTCCCCATGGCCCAGATCTACGAGTTTCTGGAGCGGGCCATCCGGGCCGAACGGGCGTTTCAACTCGACAAGAACTACGTCGTCAAAGATGGCGAGATCGTGATCGTCGACGAATCGACTGGTCGCCTGGCCGAGGGGCGCAAATGGCGCGACGGGCTGCACCAGGCCATCGAAGCCAAGAACGGCGTGAAGGTGACCGTCGACACGGGGCAAGCTGCCCGAGTAACGGTGCAGGACTTCTTCCTCCGCTTCGATCGATTGGCTGGCATGTCAGGCACAGCCGCCAGTTCGAGCCGCGAACTGAAGGGGATCTATAAGCTGCAGGTTGTCCCCGTTCCGACCAACCGGCCCTGTATCCGTCAGCGGCTGCCTTGGCGAATCTTCGGCACGGCCGAAGCCCGCTGGGCGGCAGTGGTCGAAGACATCCGCGAGTGCCACGAGCGTGGCCAGCCGGTGCTGATCGGCACGCAGTCGATCGAGCGTTCCGAGCATTTATCAAAAATGCTCGACGCGGTCGGTATTGGGCATCAGGTCCTGAACGCGCGGCATCTGGCGGCCGAAGCGGCCATTGTCGCCCTGGCCGGTCAGATGGGGCGCGTGACCGTCTCGACCAACATGGCGGGCCGAGGGACCGACATCAAGCTGGGGCCCGGCGTGGCCGAACTGGGCGGGCTGCACGTGATCGGTGTCGAAATGAACGAGTCAGCCCGCATCGACCGCCAGCTCTACGGGCGTTGCGCCCGCCAAGGAGATCCAGGCACGTACCGCGTTTTCCTGTCGCTCGAGGATGTGCTGCTGCTGTTCGGCCTGGGAAAGAAGGCGTGCCTGAAATGGCGCGCCTATGGGGCCAAGCATCCCGGCGAACTGAGCGGCATGGACTCGCTGTTCCGCAAGGCGCAGCGCTCGGTCGAGCGCCGCCATTATCGCGATCGCAAGATCCTGCTGCACTACGAGCGCGAACGGCGCAAGATGCAGATCGAGATGGGACAGGACCCTCATCTCGATACGCCCAGCTAAAGGGGACGTGTGCCGAAACCAGCGAGGCTTTCTGTAGGGAACGCCCTCCGTGGCGTTCCGGGCGGAGGCGAAACCCTTCGATTCCAATCGATCTTGAATGGACGAATGATCGAGCATCCCGGAACGCGCACGGAGGGCGTTCCCTACAGCACTCGGAACTGTCCGAGTTCCTATTTAGACTCGGCGCCGACGACTTGCACTGGCCCGCGCCGCCTGCCACCATGGGCCGTTTGCGTACCATCCCGCCGACCGCATGAGGTGCGTCGTGGCTTCCGCTACCCCGAATCCCTTTCAATCGCCCGGTGCCGAAGAAAGTCCCACCCGCGTGCGCTACGTGGTGATGGGGTTCCTGCTCATCCTGTCGTTCCTGACCTACTTCGACCGCGTTTGCATTGTGCGCGCCCAGCAGGAGATCTCGCACGATCTGCAGCTCGCAGATTGGCAGATGGGACTGGTGCTGTCGGCATTCTGGTTCGCCTATGCCGTCTTCGAGATCCCTGGTGGTTGGATGGGAGACCGCTACGGCGCCCGCATCACCCTGACGCGCGTGGTGCTGGCCTGGTCGCTCTTCACGGCGCTGTCGGGCTGCGCCAGCGGATTCATCATGCTGCTGACGTTCCGATTTCTCTTCGGAGCAGGCGAGGCCGGCGCCTATCCGAACATGGCGATTGTGCAGTCGAAGTGGCTCCCCACCAAGTCGCGGGCACGCGCCGGGGGATTGTTATGGCTGGCTGCTCGCTGGGGGGGCGCGTTCAGCCCCATGCTGTTCGCAGGATTAATGCGAACGCTCGATGTCATGCGCGCCGACGGAAAGCTGAGCTTCATCCCAGGACTCGAAGATGTGGCCAGCTGGCGGATCGGATTCTGGATTGCCGGCCTATTAGGAGTGGTATGGTGCCTGGCGTTCTATCCCTGGTACCGCAACGAGCCGGCCGAGAAGCCGAGCGTCAATGCCGCCGAGTTGGCCCTGATTGGCGAAGGACGCAAGGGGAAAGAAGTCCACTCGATGAGTTGGGAGATGTGGAAGGCACTGGGTTGCAGCAAGAGCCTGTGGGCGATGGCCTTTCTATACATCAGCGGCAGCTTTGGCTGGTCCTTCTTCGTCAGTTGGCTCCCGAAGTATCTGCTCGACAAACACGAGATGACGTTCGCCGCGTCGGAGAGCTTCTGGAAACAGCCACTGTTCTATGGCGGTATCAGTTGCCTGACCGGCGGGCTGTTGTGCGACTTGTTTGTCCGCCGAACCGGGTGGAAACGACTCGGACGCGCGATCTTCCCGTTGACGGGGTATGTGACCGCCAGCGTCGCTATTTTCTCGGTGCAGTTTGTCTCGAACGCGGACCATGCCGTGGTATTGATCTGCATGGCCGGCGCTGCCTATGACTTTGGCCAAGGTGCCAACTGGGCCTCGATCGTCGACATCGGCGGCCGCTACGCCGGTACCGCGGCCGGCTTCATCAACATGCTGGGGAATCTCGGCAACTCGCTGCAGCCGATCATCGGAGCCTGGGTCTTCAATCGCTTCGGCTGGGGACCACTGTTTGTCGTTTACTCGCTGGCCTTCCTGCTGGCCGCCTCGATGTGGCTGTTCATCGATCCCACCAAGACCTTCTATCAAGAAGAGAAGGAAGCCCACCCGCCGGCGTGATCGGGTCGCGGCCCTGTTCGCGCGTTCGAACGAAAAAAGGCTGGTACGCGGCTTCGAATGTCGCCTCGTCCCAGCCCAGGATTTTTTCGATCCGAACCGAAGCGGCTTACAGCATGCCGCCAACCTTGGCGATCAGGTCTACGGTCCGCGAGCTGTAGCCCCACTCGTTGTCGTACCAGCTCACGACCTTCAACAGGTTGCCGCCCAGCACCTGGGTCCAGTCGGCCGCGAAGATCGAGCTGTGCGGATCGCCGATGATGTCGGACGATACGATCGGGTCTTCGGTGTAATACAGGATGCCGTTCAGGGCCCCTTCGGCGGCTGCCTTCATGGCCGCGTTGACCTCTTCCTTGGTGACGTTCTTCTTCATCACCGCGGTCAGGTCAACCACGCTGCCAGTCGGGGTGGGAACGCGAAGCGAGATGCCGGTCAGCTTGCCCGCCAGCTCGGGGATCACCAGGCCGACAGCCTTGGCGGCACCGGTCGAGGTGGGGATGATGTTCAGGGCGGCCGCACGGGCGCGGTAGGGATCGCTGTGGGGCAGATCCAGAATGCGCTGGTCGTTGGTGTACGAGTGGACCGTCGTCATCAGGCCCTTCTCGATGCCGAACGTCTCGTGCAACACCTTGGCCACCGGGGCCAGGCAGTTCGTCGTGCAGCTCGCGTTCGAGATGCACTTGTGGTCCTTGGTCAGCTTGTCGTCGTTCACGCCCAGCACGCAGGTGATGTCGGCGCCATCCTTCGCGGGGGCGCTTAGAATGACCTTCTTGGCGCCGCACTTAATGTGCGTGTCGTAGCCGGGCTTCTTGTCGGTGGCGCGGTCGGTGAAGATGCCCGTGCTCTCGACGACGACGTCGACCTTCATGTCGCCCCAGGGGAGCTTGTTCGGGTCTTTTTCGGCCAAGGCCCGGATCTGCTTGCCGTCGACAATCAGGTACTCGTCGTTGTACTCGACCGAACCGGCGTAGCGGCGGTGCGTGCTGTCGTACTTCAGCAGGGTCGCCAGCATCTTGTTATCGGTGAGGTCGTTGATAGCGACGACCTCGAACTCGCTCGACCGGGCCATCAGGTTGCGGAACACCAGACGGCCGATGCGGCCAAAACCATTGATAGCGACGCGAATTTGCACGGCGACCTCTCCTGAACGCTGCCTCATTTACGGCGATTCTTTACACGGGGCGCGATTATAATGCTGCCGCGAAGCATGCGGAAGGGGCTGGAATCGAAGCTCCCAAGGGACTTTCGCGGTCGTCTTGAGGCCGGCCAGGCCCGTTTCGAGCTATTTTTTCGCCCGATCCAAGCTCTTCATCGGAAAGAGGGCCGACGGGGTGTGCTCGCGCTGCATGATCTCGGCGATCTTCGCCACCACGTCCGGGTGCTTGGCCGCCAAGTCCGTCTTCTCACTCGGATCATTGGCCAGGTCGTACAATTCGATCGCCGAGAGCTCTTTCTGCAGGTTTTTTCGCAGCCCTTTCCAGTTCCCCAGCCAGACCGCCTGCCAGCCGCCATAACCGGCGAACTCGCAGTACAGATGCTCGCGCGGGGGCTGGTCGCCGACACCCAAAAAGGTGGGCTTGATGCTCAGCCCGTCGATGCCGGCCGGAGTCGGCACTCCGGCCACGTCGCACAATGTCGGCAACACGTCGGAAAAAGCCGCCGGCAGGTCGCTCGTCGTGCCGGCCTTGATCTTGCCCGGCCAGCGGGCGACGAAGGGAACGCGAATCCCCCCTTCGTACATCGAACCCTTCCATCCGCGCAGGTTGAGCATCGATTGAAAGAACTCGGTGTGCAGCCCCGCAAAGCCATCGGCACCGGCGCCGTTGTCGCTGGTAAAGCAGATCAAGGTGTTGTCGGCCAGCTTCAATTCCTCGAGCAGATCGACGATGCGGCCCACGCTCCGATCCATGCGGGTGATCATGGCCGCATAGGCTGCCTTAGGTTTGGGGTGCGGTTGATACGCCTTGCCCGCGTAAGGTGTCTCCTCGAACGCCCGCTCGTATTCGGCCAGCGAGTCTTCGGGAACCTGGAGCGCCAGATGCGGGATCGTGAACGGCACATACAGAAAGAACGGCTTTTGTGCCTGCCCCTTGTCGCCCTTCGCCTGCTCGCGCAGAAACCCCAGCGTGGCTTCTTCGATCACATCGTGCGAATACGTCTTGCCCGTCACTCCGCCCGAGTTGCCAGGCAATTCCACCAACTGGTGATTCTTCCAAAGCGTCTTGGGATAGAAGTTGTGGGCCTTGGACTGGCAGTTGTATCCAAAGAACGAATCAACGCCGTGCGCCAGCGGATCGCCGGTCGACTCCATCGGCCCCAGCCCCCATTTGCCGAAGGCCCCGGTGGCATAGCCGGCCTTCTTGAGCAGATCGAACAGCGTCACTTCGTCGGCGGGGATGGGATACTGCCCCTCGGGCTTCATCCCTTTGTTGTCGCGAATGAAGGCATGCCCCTGATGCTTGCCCGTCATCAGCGTGCAGCGCGACGGAGCGCAAACCGGGCAGCCGGCATAGAACCGCGTGAACTTCATCCCCTCAGTCGCCAGGCGATCGATCCGCGGAGTCTTGATCTTTTGCTGGCCATAACAGCCCAGGTCGCCAACGCCCAGATCGTCGGCCAGGATGAAGACGATGTTCGGCCGCGGTGCATCTGCCGCGCGAGCCGGGGCCGCGAACGCCACCGAGTAACAGGCCAGGACCAGCATCCACCAACGGGGACGAATGCGGAGTGCTTGATACATGGGCCATTCTCGCAACGAGTGGAAAGGGTAGAAGGGTATTTGAATCGCAGGCTGCGAGCCATCAACCAACTTCGATGGACGAAATCGATTTGGCGGTGTTCTAATGCTTGGCGGCCGTATTCGTTGTACCTTGAGAATCTCGGGGCCGGCCTTATTTCCTGGCCCGCTGGCTTCCAAACAAATCCTGAAAAAATCGTAGACGCCAAAACTCTTCGCCTGGGTGGATCGTCTTATCCGCGCCGCGGTCTTTTCGCCGCCAGTCGATACCTCGCCCGCCCCAAAAGCCAACCAACGCTATCTTCAAACCCTCCAATTGGTTGTGATGCCATGAATCTCCGCAATCTCAGCGCTACGTGTGCCCTGGTCGCTTTGGCCGCATGGACGGCCGCCAGCACCGTCTTCTCTGCCGCTCCGCCCATTGCCGACACGAGAGCCGCCATGAGCAAGCAGTTTCAAGCGGGCAACTACAAGGTCGCTTTTGAGGGCTACGAGAAGCTGGTCCTCGATCCCAAGAACGATCCGGCCCAGTTGGGCCAGGATCTGACCATGGCCCTGCAGTGCCTGGCGGCGCTCGGCCGGGTCGACGAGCAGGACGACTTGCGAGAGAAAGTCATCGGCGTGCAGAAGGCCCAGTGGCGCGCCCTGTGGGCCGTGGCCGAGACCTATGCCAATACCGAGCACTACGGCTACATCGTGGCCGGCAAGTACTACCGCGGACATCGCCGCGGGGGAGACGGCAAGTACGTTAACTCGTTCGAGCGCGATCGCATTCGCGCCCTGCAGTTGATGGACGAGGCCCGCATCAAGCTGGAAGAAGACAAGCAGGCAGGCGAGACGAACGCTCGCACCAAGAGCGACTTCTTCATGAGCTATGCCCGCATGCTGCTCTCGAACCAGGGCTGGGGCGAGGCCTGGCGCTTGCAGTATCTCTCGAACTTGAAAGAACTGCCGGACTATGCCGATGGCTGGTACGGGCAGAATCAGCCGCAAGGGGCGCCGGTCGGCCCGGATGGCAAGCCGGTCTATTACAGCATTCCCAAGAGCTATGCCGACGCCAAGAACGATGGCGAGCGCTGGCGCTGGTTCCTGCTGCAGGCGCTGGAGTTCTCCCCCGCCCGGCAGAATGAGATCCGCTGGCAGTTGGCCGATTTCTGCCGCAGCCAGTATGGCGAGCAGACCCTGGCCGAGTACGGTAATTTCTTCGCCCGCCAGGCCGAGGACGACACCAAGAAGAACGAGTCCGGCGTCTACGCCCTGCACAACCTGGGCGAGGACGAAACGATCGCCCGACTGGCGACGGGCATCAAGCGATTCAAGCTGCCCGACGAGTTCAACTACATCCGCATCTATCAGCAGATCGCCGACGAGCCCAAGACCGGCTACGGACAACAGGCCGTCGAAACACTGGCCGACGTGTTCGAGAACCGCCGGCAGTATCCCAAGGCGGCCGACTACTGGCGTCGCGCGATCAAAGAGTACGGCAACCGGGATCATCACAAGCAGCGCCTGGAGCAGATCATCGCCAACTGGGGCCGCTTCGAGCCGATCAGCACGCAGCCGGCCGGACAGGGGGCGACCATCGACTACCGCTTCCGCAACGGCAGCAAGGTCTCGTTCGAGGCCCACGAGATCAAAATCGACAAGCTCCTGGCCGACGTGAAGAGCTACCTGCGGGGCAATCCCAAGCAGGTCGATTGGAACCGGATGAACATCGGCAACCTGGGCTACACCCTGGTCCACGAGAAAAAGAGTGAGTACCTGGGCGAGAAGGTGGCCAACTGGAGCCTCGATCTCAAGCCGCGCCCGGCCCATTTCGACGCGCGGGTCACGGTCTCCACTCCGCTGCAGAAAGCCGGCGCGTACTACGTGACTGCCAAGATGGCCGACGGCAACACCACCCACATCGTCCTGTGGGTCGCCGACACGGCCATCGTGAAGAAGCCGATGCCGAATCAGACCTACTACTATGTGGGCGACGCTCAGACAGGCGCGCCGATTGCCAAGGCCAATGTCGAGTTCTTCGGATTCCGTCACAACTACAACGATCCCAAACGCCCGCGCATCGACGTGATGAACTTTGCCGAGTTCGCCGACGCCGAGGGCCAGATTCTGGCGAGCGTCAAAGCACAGCCGCAGGACTTCCAGTGGCTCATCACGGCCCGCACCAAGGAGGGCCGCCTGGCCTACCTGGGCTTCACCAACGTCTGGCACGCCGAGTACTACGACGCCGAATACAACCAGGTGAAAGCCTTTGGCATCACCGATCGGCCGGTCTATCGCCCGGCGCAGACGGTCAAGTTCAAGTTCTGGATCGGCACCGGCAAGTACGATCAGCCCGACAAGTCGGAGTACGCCGGCAAAGACATGCCCGTGATCGTCAGCGATCCGCAGGGGCAACAGGTTCTGCAGAAGAGCTACAAGACCGACGAGTTCGGCGGTCTCGAGGGTAGCTACGAGTTGCCCTCGGGCGCGCCGCTGGGCGTCTACTCCATCGTGCTGCCACATTACGGCCAGGCGGCCACCTTCCGCGTCGAGGAGTACAAGAAGCCCGAATATGAAGTCACGGTCGAAGCTCCCAAAGAACCCGTGATGTTGGGCGAAAAGGTCACGGCGATCATCAACGCACGCTACTACTTTGGCGCGCCGGTGGCTCACGCCAAGGTGAAGTACAAAGTCATGCGTTCGGCGGCCAACGAAGAGTGGTACCCGATCGGCCCCTGGGACTGGTGCTTTGGCCGCGGCTACTGGTGGTTCGCCTGCGACTACAACTGGTATCCCGGCTGGGGCGAGTGGGGCTGCGAGCGTCCCTTCCCCTGGTGGTTCCCCCGCAATCAAGATCCGCCCGAGATGGTGGCCGACTTTGAAGGGGTAATCCAAGCCGACGGCACGCTTCCGGTCGAAATCGATACGGCCCTGGCCAAGGCCGTGCATCCCGACCAGGACCACACCTACACGATCACGGCCGAAGTGGTCGACGACTCGCGCCGCACCATCGTCGGCACCGGCAAGGTGATGGTCGCCCGCAAACCGTTCAAGGTCTTCACCTGGCTCGACCGTGGCTATTACCGCACGGGCGATGCCATCCTGGCGCAGATGTCGGCCCATACGCTCGATCAGAAGCCGGTTGCCGGCACCGGCGTGCTGCAACTGCTAAAGATCGGCTACGAGAAAGACCCCAAGACCGGCGATCTGAAGCCGACCGAAACGGTCGCCCAGACATGGGAGATCAACACCGACGACCAAGGCAAGGCCAAGCAGCAGATCAAAGCGGCCGAGCCCGGCCAGTATCGCCTGTCGTACAAGCTGACCGACTCCAAGAAGCACACCATTGAAGGGGCCTATGTCTTCACGATCATCGGCCCGGGCTTCGATGGCCGCAGTTTCCGCTTCAACGACATTGAGCTGATCAACGACAAGCCGGAGTACGCCCCCGGCGACAAGGTGAAGCTGCAGGTCAACACCAATCAGGCCGACGGCACGGTGCTGCTGTTTGTCCGCCCGGCCAACGGGGCGTACCTGGCCCCCAAGGTGCTGCGTCTGAAGGGGAAGAGCACGGTCGAGGAGATCGAGGTCATCAAGAAGGACATGCCCAACTTCTTCGTGGAAGCGATCACCATCCACGGCGGCAAGCTCTTCAACGAAACGAAGGAAATCATCGTTCCGCCCGAAAAACGGGTGCTGAATGTCGACGTCTCCCCCTCGGCCGAGAACTACAAGCCGGGCGAAAAGGGGACGATCAAGCTCAAGGTGACCGATACCGAAGGCAAGCCAGTCACCGGCTCGCTGGTGCTGACCATGTACGACGAAGCGGTCGAGTACATCTCGGGCGGTTCCAACGTCCCCGAGATCAAAGAGTTCTTCTGGAAGTGGCGTCGCAGCCACAACCCCCAGTCCGAGACCAGCCTGGCCAAGGGCTCCGGCAATATGGACCCGCCTGGCAAGCCAGGCATGGGCAACATCGGCGTCTTCGGCAACGACATCATCATGGAAGAGATGGAGATTTCGGCCGACATGGATGGCGCGGTGGCCATGCGTGGTGGAAGGCGGGCGGCAGAGAAAAGCATGAGGGCTTTCGGCGGCGGTGGAGGCATCGGTGCCCCCGGCGCGGCCATGCCCGCAGCGGCGCCGATGGAGGCCATGGCATTGTCCGATAGCGTGGGCTCTGCCAAGGGAGAGGGGGGCGGCGGACCCGCACAGGCAGCCCCGAACCTGGTGCAGGCCACCGTCCGCAAGAACTTTGCCGACACGGCCAAGTGGGTTGCCTCGATCGCGACCGACAAAGACGGTCTCGCCGAAGTCCCCGTCGACATGCCTGAGAATCTGACGACGTGGAAGATCCGCGTCTGGGGCATGGGGGCCGGCACGCGCGTCGGCCAGGGCGAAAGCCAGGCCATCACCCGCAAGGATCTGATCGTTCGCTTGCAGTCGCCGCGGTTCTTCGTGCAGAAGGACGAAGTGGTCCTGTCGGCCAACGTACACAACTACCTGAAGGCCAAAAAATCGGTGCAGGTCTCGCTGGAACTGGAGGGCAAGACCCTGGCCCCCATGGGCGAGACGACCTCCACCGTGAACATCGACGCCGGCGGAGAGCAGCGCGTCGACTTCCGCGTGAAGGTGCTGGATGAAGGTAAAGCCATCATTCGCATGAAGGCCCTGACCGATGTGGAATCGGACGCCTTAGAAATGACCTTCCCGGTCTTTGTCCACGGCATGCTCAAGACCGACAGCTACTCCGGCGTGGTTCGCCCCGACAAGGACAGCGCGCAGGTCACGTTCAACGTCCCCAAGGACCGCCGGATGAACGACTCGCGGCTCGAGGTGCGGTACTCGCCCACCCTGGCCGGCGCGATGGTCGACGCCCTCCCCTACATGGTCGACTATCCCTATGGCTGCACCGAGCAGACCCTGAATCGCTTCCTGCCCACGGTCATGACCCAGAAGATTCTGATGGACATGGGGCTCGACCTGAAAGCCATTCAAGCCAAGCGAACGAACCTGAATGCCCAGGAAATCGGCGACGACGTCGAGCGGGCCAAGGGTTGGAAGCGATTCAACCGCAATCCGGTCTTCGATCAGGCGGAAGTCACCGCCATGGTCAAGGACGGCTTGAAGCGGCTGACCGAGATGCAGCTCTCCGATGGCGGCTGGGGTTGGTTCAGCGGCTACGGGGAGCACTCGTGGCCTCATACCACCGCTTACGTGGTACACGGGCTGCAGCTTGCCCAGCAGAACGACGTGGCACTGGTCCCCGGCGTGCTGGAAAACGGCGTCGCCTGGCTACAGCGTTATCAGGACCAGCAGGTGCAAATGCTCAAGAACGCCCCAACCAAGACCAAACCTTGGAAGGACCGCGCTGACGACCTGGATGCCTTCATCTACATGGTGCTGGTCGATGCCAAGATCGACAACCAGGCGATGCAAGACTACCTGTATCGCGATCGCACCCATCTGGCCGTCTACACCAAGGCCATGTTCGGCCTGGCGCTGCACAAGCTGAAGGTCCAGGACAAGCTCGACATGATCCTCGAGAACATCTCGCAGTTTGTCGTGCAGGACGAAGAGAACCAGACGGCCTACCTCAAACTGCCGGTCGAGAACTACTGGTGGTACTGGTACGGCAGCGAGTACGAAGCGCAGGGCTACTATTTGAAGCTACTTTCCAAGACCGATCCCAAGGGAGAGGTCGCTTCGCGGCTTGTCAAATACCTGCTGAACAACCGCAAGCACGCCACCTACTGGAACTCGACCCGTGACACGGCGATCTGCGTCGAGGCGATGGCCGACTACCTGAAGGCCAGCGGCGAGAGCAAGCCGGACATGACCGTTGAGGTCTGGCTGGACGGCAAAAAGCAGAAGGACGTGAAGATCACGGCCGAGGACCTGTTCACCTTTGACAACAAGTTCGTTCTCTTCGGCGATGCCGTGACCGACGGCGAGCACAAGCTCGAGATCCGCCGGCAAGGCAAAGGCCCCGTCTACTTTAACGCCTACCTGACCAACTTCACGCTCGAGGACTTCATCACCAAGGCCGGCCTCGAGATCAAGGTCAACCGCAAGTACTACAAGCTGACCAAGGTCGACAAGTCGATCAAGGTGGCCGGCTCGTCAGGACAAGCAGTCGATCAGAAAGTGGAAAAGTACGAGCGGAGCGAAGTGGCCAACCTGGCCACGCTCAAGTCCGGCGATCTGGTCGAGATCGAGCTGGAGGTCGACTCGAAGAACGACTACGAGTACATCCTGTTCGAGGACATGAAGGCCTCGGGCTTCGAGCCGGTCGATTTGCGATCGGGCTATAACTCGAACTCGATGAACGCCTACATGGAGCTGCGTGACGAGCGGGTCTGCTTCTTCGTCCGGGCCTTGGCCCGCGGCAAGCACAGCGTCTCGTATCGCATGCGGGCCGAGATCCCCGGCAAGTTCTCGGCGCTCCCCACCCGGGCCAGCGCCATGTACGCCCCGGAGTTGAAAGCCAACTCGGACGAGTTGAAGGTCTCGATCGAAGACTAGCGTTTTGAGACCTAGAAGGCTTGAGCCTTTCCTCCCTCTCCAGGCGTCCGCCTGCCATTCTCCCTCTCCCCTTTGGGGAGAGGGCCGGGGTGAGGGGGCCGGCGTTCTTTCCCCTGCCCCATCCTGCTCCGCTTTGTGGTGCCGCCGTCCCGCCTGCCTGGCACTCTCTCCCACCCTCCATCCTCCCTTCCCTTCGCCCACCCGAATCGCGAACAACGCCACAAACTCTCTTCCTGCTCCCTCCCACTTGTGGGGAGGGCTGGGGAGGGGGGCGGCCCTTCGTTCATACTCGCCCCTGCTTCCTTTTTTTGAACAGGAGGAAACGGAGTTAACTGAGAAACCCCTCCGTTACCTCCCTTTCCTCCTGTTCAAAAAGAAACGGTCGCACCACCAACCCGCAAAGTTACACGCGCCCCCCCTTCATTCCCTCTGTGTCTCTGTGCCTCGGTGGTTCCAACTTCTTGGCCCTCTTAGCGGTCAACCGTATTCCCTTCCCCCTTCGCCGCATGTCCGACCCAGCCTATCTAACCCCAAACTACGTCACATACAACACTTTACAACAATCCAACAAAATACTTTACATCAGCCTGATATTTAGTGTATACTGCATTTGGAGCAGGAAATATCAGGGAACTCACGCATGCCTACCACGCTGCCGCTTGATCAACTGATCGCCGACCCGGCGGTCCACCCGCGCACCCGCATTCGCCAGGGAACGATCCGCCAATACGCGGCCTCTTACAAAGCGGGGGACACCCTCCCCCCGGTCGACGTCTTCAAATCCCCCGATGGCCGTCATTTTCTGGCCGATGGCTTTCACCGCTACTACGGCGCTCGCGCGGCCGGCCACGTCGACATCGCGGTCGGGCTTTTCGAGGGGGATGTCCGCGAGGCCACCCGCTATGCCTGCGGCGCGAACGCCCGGCACGCCGTCCCGCGGACGCGCGAAGACAAATGGTTCGAGGTCGCCGCCTTCCTCTGCGAATCCGAACTCGCGGGCGCGACCGACGCCGAGATCGCCAAAACCTGCCGCGTCAGCCGGCAGATGATCGCCAAGGTCCGGCCGCATGCGACCAGTAAAGACGACTTCGACCAGTACATGAAGGACGAGGCCGAGCGGCGCACGCTGGCCCGCGAAGACAGGCAGATCGCCCGCAAAAAAGCCAAGGCCGAGGCCAAAGCGGCCCCGCCGCCCCCCGCTCCCCCGGTTCCCGATCGACCGCTCACTCCGCAAGAAGGAGCGATGGCCGCACTGAGCCGCGCGGCCGAAGCGGCCGGCTTGGCCCGCAAAGCGATGGCCGAGTGCGGGCGGGCCTATCCCGAAGCGCAACGCTTCGAAGCCATGATGGCCATCTGCGAAGCGCAGTGCCAGCTCGACGAGCTGGTGCCCCCCGTTGCCTCTGGCGCGCCGCAAGCCGTATCCACCCAGCAGACGCTGGCATTCCTCAAAGAGTTCGGCGTCGCCCCGCAGTCCCAACCCGAAAAGTTACACGCTTCTCATCCTGCTCCCTCCCACTCGTGGGGAGGGCTGGGGAGGGGGGCGGAAGCTCCTCAAGCTCCCACCAACTCGAAAAGTTTTCGCGCGGGGCTTCAACCCGAAAAGTTACATCCCGATCTCACCCCGTACGACCTGCCAGCCACGCGCCGCATTCCCAGCGAAAAGCTCGCCGAACTCTTCGCCCCCAAGCCCGTCCACCCGATGATCGCGGCCTTGAGCGAAGGGACCATCCGCAACGTGCCGGAGGTCCTCCCCATCCAGGCAAAGATGGCGAAGGCGATCCAACCCTTTGCCAATCCCCTTCTTCCGCGCCAACCCGAAAAGTTACATCTCGCGCAGGGCGACGAATCCTCGCGCCGCTCTCGCCGCAAACGCAAGAAGCGCCACCGCAACGGGCCCTCATCGTCCCGTTCTCCGCCCGCGAACTGACGTCCGCCAACTCCCATCGAACCACTGCGCTCCCACTGCGCTCCCGCTGCGCGCATCCTGAAGCGCACAACGAAGACAGTCTTCATGATTTTTGCCATTCCCGTTTCGAACAGGAGCCAACGGAGGTAACAGAGGTGCTTGCTCCGTTGCCTCCCTTTCCTCCTGTTCAAAACAAACCGCGTCGCCCATGGCGCAGGTCCCAACCCGCAAAGTTACATCCCCCTTCCGGCAGCAAATCCTCCCGTCCCGAGGGCAGGCGAACTCGCCAAGCCCGCAAAGCACCACTAGGGGGAGCCGCACCCCGGGCCTATAGAAGACCGACTGGGCGAACGCTAGAATTCCAGAGACCTGGATTTCTTCACACCTTCCTCGCAAGCGAGGCCCGATCGATGCAACGTACTCTCCGCACACTTTCTCTGGCCGTGGTCGGCCTGGTCGTTTCCGCTTCCTGGCTGCTGGCCGCCGACGAGGCACGCACCATCGATGTCGGGTTGTTCAAGCTCACCTCGCCCGAGAAGTGGGTGAAGAAGGAGCCCAAGAGCAAGATCGTCGAGTTCGAGTACGCAGCGCCGGCCGCCAAGGGGGATTCCGAAGATGGCCGTCTGACCGTGATGCGGGCCGGCGGCGGCGTCGACGCCAACATCGACCGCTGGGTCGGCCAGTTCACCCAGCCGGACGGCAAAGCCACTGCCGATCGCGCCAAGCGCTCGAAGAAGAATGTCGGCGGCCTGGAAGTTCACCTGGTCGACATCTCGGGGACCTACAAGGATCAGCCGGGCGGTCCGTTCGGCCCCTCGGTCAATCGCGACAAGTACCGCATGGTGGCCGCCATCATCGTGAGCAAGGACGCCCAGGTGTTCCTGAAATTCTACGGCCCCGAGCAGACCATCGCCGACAACGAGAAGGCCTTTCTGGGCATGATCGACGGCCTGGATACCTCAAAGTAGTTCGCCTGCTTAAAATCGCGAGGGGGCCGGCGTGATGTCGGACCCTCGCTGGTTTTCCCTCCAGATATCCGGCGAATCGCTTTTTCAGCGGTTCGCCTCCTGCCTCGCGCCGGCTCTCTCCCGCCGGATCGTGCCTGTGTCCTCGCACGTTTCACGCATGAGCCGTTGCGTCTTTCCACTTCCGACCTAAGCCGCTTGCCTATCTCATGAAGATCTCGCAGTTTCTCGAACACCACGGCATCGCCGTCAATCCGTTTGCCGACGAAGACGCCCAGACCGATCCGGTCTTCAAGGACCATTGCATCGGTACGACGCGGCATCCCAGTTGGGACAAGATCTACGGCGATCCCAAGGAGCCGGCCACCTCGGTCGTGTTCGGCGAGAAGGGGGCCGGCAAGACCGCGCTGCGGCTGCAAGTGCGTCGCAATCTGGACGACTACAACCGCGCGCATCCTGATGCCCGCGTGTTCATTGTCGACTACGACGACTTCAATCCGTTCCTGGACCGCTTCCGCGACCGGTTCCATGGCCGCAAGCGCAAGCCCGAACGCGTGCTGACGGAGTGGAAGCTGTGGGACCACATGGATGCCATTCTGTCGCTGGCTACCACGCAGCTCGACGACGCGCTGCTGGCCGCCCCGGCCGCGACGCGCTCTGGCTTGACGGCCGATCCCTCGCGGCTTGACCGGCTGCAGGCCCGCGACGTGCTGATGCTGGCCGCCTGTTACGATCAGTCCACCGCCGAGACGGTGAAAGGCCGCTGGCATCGCTTGCGCCGGACGCTCAAGTTCAGTTCGTGGAAGGCGCAGTGGGATTGGCCGCTGGCGATCCTGCTGACGGTTACGCTGGCCGTGCTGGCCTACACGGGCGGCTTCTGGTCCGAGTGGATGAAGCTGATCTGGCCCTTCCCGATCTTCTTTGCCGCCGTGTGGAGCCCGTACATGGTGCGGACCATCAAGCGCTGGTGGCTGTCCCACAACATTGTGGGGAACGTGCGGGTGCTGAACCGCGAGGTCTCTTCGCTCCGCCAGATCCTGATGAACTTCACTTCCGATGAGTTGGCCGGGCAGCCCCTTCCCAACAAGCAGCGGACCGACGACCGCTACGAGTTGCTCGCGAAGCTGCAAGGGCTGCTGCGGACGCTGGGCTTTGCCGGCATCATTGTGCTGATCGACCGGGTCGACGAGCCCGACCTGATGGGCGGATCGTCGGAGCGGATGAAGGCCCTGCTGTGGCCGATGCTGGACAACAAGTTCCTCAAGCAGCCCGGGATCGGCTTCAAGATGCTGCTTCCCGTCGAGCTGTCGCACTACATCGACCGCGAAGACCGCGACTTCTACCAGCGAGCCCGGCTGGACAAGCAGAACGTGATCCGCACGCTGGAGTGGACCGGCGAGGCGTTGTACGACGTGGCCAACTCGCGTCTGAAGGCCTGCCTGTCGAACGGCAGCACGGCCACGCTGCGCAAGTTGTTTTCGGATTCGATCAATGACCGCAAGCTGATCGACACATTGCGCGAGATGCGCGTGCCGCGGCACCTGTTCAAGTTCATGCATCAGCTCTTTGTGGCTCACTCGAACGCCCATACCGAGGACGAGCCCAAGTGGCAGATCACGCCGGAGACGTTCGAATCAACGCTGGCGCTGTTCCGGCGTGAACAGGAGCTGTTCGAACGCGGCATGAAGGTCTAGTGTTCAACTGAGCGGCAAGGCGCTAGCCGCCGGTGGCCCTGACTTGCCGCTCCGCTGCGCATCACTAGGGCAAGAGGGCCTTGTCTCCGCCGTTGGCAGTGAGCAGCGCGCGAAACTGCGGAGTGGTCAGAGCGTTATTGGGAACGAACCGCACCGAGCCATCGGCGAAAGCCACGTGCGCCCCTTGTTGCTCGTGCCCCGAGGCTGGGCCCTGACCTTGCGGGGCGTTGAAGCGCGGGTTCATCTGCGCCAGATGCAGATCGCGGGGCTCGATCCACAGGACGCCGGAGCCATGCACCTCGACCAGCAGGATGGTGTTCGACGTGCCGTCGCCGATGCTCATCAGGGTGGAGGGCTGGGGAAGATTCCAGATGGTTCCCGGCCCCGTGACCGCCAGGAAGCTGGTCTGCGTCGAAGGGCCCGAAGGCTTCTCGATGGGGCATTTGAACTCCCACAAGGCCTGCCCGTGAAGTTGCGCGTTGCTGAGTCCGTCCCAAGACTCGCTCTGAAGATAGCGATGATAGAGCGAATCCTGACCGAGGAAGGGGAGCAGGGCCACGCGCCAGCTATGCATCGGTTGGCCGGTGGCATCGGCCACATACGCCAGTGGAAGGACGCGATGCTTCCCCTCGTGGCTGTGCATCGCCCAGACCAGGGACTGCATCGGATGGGCGCACCCAGCCCCGACGGTGCAGTGGGTAACGGCAGGAGTCAGGAGCAACACGGCCAAGACGATCAGCCCCGTCGACCCCGCCAGGATGCGGAAGGAACCATCCCACAGGGTCTCTTCACGCAGGCCGCTGATCAGGCAGGCGCCCCAACCCACGAACCACGCCAATATCAACATTAGGGGCAGAGCGATCGGCATCACCCCGCTGGTATACAGCACCAGCATCACGGCGCTAGCGAACGTCGCGTAGAGCAGCGAGCGAATGCTGAACTGAAAGTGAGAGGAGCGGGAAGTGCCCATGCCCTTTATTCTGCACGACGGCGGGAGAATCTGCTAACACGTTTTTGCGTGGGCGGGTTTGTGCCAGAATTCGCCGGTGATTCTTTGCGATCGGACGAGGGTGACCGTCGGTTTGCAGTATAATGAGGGAAGGGGCAGGCCCCTTGGACTCTCCGCCCATCCGGCGAGGCGATATGCATCCCATCCAACCGCTTATCGACGAGCTTCAGGAACAGGGGTTGGCATGGGACGAGTGCGAACGCGCTGCCATGGAACGGACGTTCAACGGTCGCGAAGAAGTACCTTTCTCGGCATCGGCCCCTTTGAAGCCGTGGCCGGCTCCTTCTAAGGTCAGCAAATCGCCCTCGACATCGCAGGCCTTGAGCCGATCGACCATCCAGCCCCCTGTTCTCCACCCGTTCATTGAGTCCTCAACGTCCTGTCGTTGCGGTAAGTCAGCCGTTTGCAATCAAAAAACGCCAAGGCGATAAATCCCAACAGTGTGGTGAATGCCGAATTGGCAACCGCGAGAGGTGTCCCTAGAAAGATGACAGGGCCCGCCAGACCGCGGTTGCCTGGATTGCTGAGGATATAAACCGCGAACAAAACGGCAACCACAAGCGGTGCAGCACTGGCCAAAACGAGGCCCCAGCGTAGCTGCCGAGGACGCGTGGCGGTTGCGGCAGGGGACGCAATCAACGCGAACATCGCCAGCGGATTGAATGCAAGGAACCAGGAGTCTCTAGGTTTTGGCTCCCAACCCAAACACAGTAGAACGGCGAACCAGGCGAAGTCGCTCCAAACGACACTGACCAGCGCGGCCAACATGGCACGATTCAGATTCCCCACGATCAACGCCATAATCGCCCCGACCACGGCGATGGCCAAACTACGGGCCGCGATGGCTCCGCAAAGGATACTGTGGGTCTCGAAGGACCATTTCAACAGCCCTGCTGAAACGGCAAAAAGCAGCATGACGCCGAGCAAAGCTCGCAACGAGAACTGTGCGGGCTGCTCGGCATTCACGAGTGTCCGACGCAAGTCGTGCGACGCTTGAGCTGAATCGGAAGGTGCCGGCGTTGAATTCGAGGTCATTCGCCGGCGGCCATCTTGAGGTGCCCGAGCGATGTGGGTCAAACACTATTCGACTGTTCTATCGCAGCAAGCTCTACGTCAAAATGTCCTTCACGACCTTGCCTTCCACATCCGTCAGGCGGAAATCTCGGCCCTGGAACTTGTAGGTCAACTTCTCGTGGTTGATTCCCAGGCAGTGCAGGATCGTCGCGTTCAGGTCGTGAATGTGAACCGGCTTCTCGGTGATGTTGTAGCTGTAGTCGTCGGTCTCGCCGTACACGACGCCCGGCTTGATGCCGCCGCCGGCCATCCACATGGTGAAGTTGCGGGGGTGATGGTCGCGGCCGTAGTTTTCCTTGGTCAGCGTCCCTTGGCTGTAAACGGTGCGGCCGAACTCTCCGCCCCAGACGACCAGCGTGTCTTCCAGCATCCCCTTCTGCTTCAGGTCCTTGATCAGCGCGGCCATGGGTTGATCGGCCGCCTTGGCGAGCTGGCGGATGTTCCCCGGCAGACCGCCGTGATGGTCCCAACCGCGGAGAAAGACTTGCGTAAAGCGGACACCGCGCTCTGCCATCCGCCGGGCGAGCAAACAGTTGTAGGCATACGTGCCGGGCTGCGTGACTTCGGGCCCGTACATGTCGAGGACTTCCTTGGGCTCCTTCGAGATGTCGGCCAGTTCGGGGACCGACGTCTGCATCTTGAAGGCCATCTCGTACTGCGCGATACGGGCAGCGATTTCAGGATCGCCCACTTCGTCGAGCTTCTTCTGATTCAGCGCGGCCACGCCGTCGAGCATCTGCCGACGGACATCGGGCGAGACGCCGGGAGGATTCGACAAGTAGAGGACCGGATCTCCCTGCGAGCGCAGGGCCACGCCTTGATGCTTGGTCGGCAGGAAGCCGGAGCCCCACAGCCGCGAGAAGAGAGCCTGGGTCTGCGAGCCGGCCGCCAGCCGCGAATGAAGCACCACAAACGCCGGCAGATCGGCGTTGGGGCTGCCGATGCCATAGGAGAGCCACGCCCCCATGCTCGGGCGGCCGGGGATCTGGCTACCGGTCTGGATGTAGGTGATGGCCGGGTCGTGATTGATGGCCTCGGTGTGGACGCTTTTGATGATGGTCACATCGTCGACCACCTTGGCAAACTCCGGCAGCAGTTCGCTGACCCAGGCGCCGTGCTTGCCGTGCTGGGCAAACTTGAAAACGCTGGGGGCGATGGGGAACCGCTTCTGGCCCGAGGTCATGGTGGTAATCCGCTGCCCGTTGCGGATCGACTCAGGCAGATCCTTATCGAACTCGTCGACGAGCTTGGGCTTGTAGTCGAACAGGTCGAGTTGCGAGGGGCCGTCGGCCATGAACAGCCAGATCACCCGCTTGGCCTTGGGGGCGTGATGCAGCGCCTCGAGTTGGCCGAGCGTCGGCCCCGGCGCGGGGGCCTTCGACGCTTCGCCCGCGAAGAGCTGCGGGTTAAGGACCGAAGCCAGTGCGGCGCCGCCGAGCCCAGAGGCACAGCGGCCGAAGAAGTATCGACGGGTCTCGCGATGCATGTGTTCGCGGATGAGTTGTTCGTGGCGAGGTTCCATTTTTCATCTCCTCCCTCTCCCCATTGGGGAGAGGGCCGGGGTGAGGGGCTGGTGTTCTTTGGTTCGTTGGTCTTGTGCCCCGAAGGGGCTTCGTAGCATAGCCCAGGGTTGGCCCGCGCAGCGCGGCCTACCCTGGGTTGTCGAGGCGATCGATTGCTACCCCGAAGGGGTTTCGTAGTTCGTGTATTTCGTTAGTCCCAGACATAGCGTTCGTCGTATTGCACTTCGTGGCGTTCGAGGAATAAGCGGAACTCTTCCTGAAACGTCAATCTTTGATGATGCGATTCTTGATCGAGGATGTAGGTTCGGACGTTTTCAAGATTCGATTGACTGACTGAGAAAGCCCCATATCCTGCTTGCCAGTGAAAATCTCCGAGTTGACGATGATTATCTTTCAATTCGATCGTCGACACACGCTTTAGTTCCTTGACCCAATCGGCCATCGAGATCGTTCGGGATTGCCTTGCGAGGATGTGAACGTGATCGGAGACGCCTCCCACTTCAATCGCCGGACATTCCAGGCGGTTGGAGATGTCGGCCAAGAGCTTGTGAGATTCCTTTGTCAGTTCCCCTTGCAAGAAAGGACGTCGATCTTTGGTCGAGAAGATCAGGTGGACGATCAGGTTTGCGAGAGATTGCGGCATATCGCGGTTCAGAAAGCCTACGCAACCCCTTCGGGGTAAGTGGGGTTTGATGCGAGACCTACCCAGGGTAGGCCGCGCTGCGCGGGCCAACCCTGGGCTATGCTACGTAGCCCCTTCGGGGCAACTCCCTCTCCCCAAGGGGGCGAGGGAGAAAATCACTCCTTCGTAATGGTCTCGTCCAGGTTGATCAGCGCGTTGGCAATCATCGTGTAGGCAGCCAGTTCGGCCGGATCAAACTGCTCCTTGAGCTTCGTCTCGCCCACGGCCAGCAGCTTGTTGGCGTCGTCCTTGTGCCCTTGGAAGTAGGACATATTCTGGCCGAGCAACTTCATCAGCACTTCCAGTTCACCCGGCTGCGGAACTCGGGCGGTTGCCAAGCGAAAGCCATAGGTCAGACGCTCCTCGGGCTTGGTGCCCCCTTCCTTCAGAATCCGCGCGGCCATGTGCCGGGCGGCTTCGACGTACTGTTCGTCGTTCATCAGCACCAACGCCTGGAGCGGCGTATTGGTCCGGGCCCGACGCGAGACGCAGACCTCGCGGCTGGGGGCGTCGAACGTCATCATCGACGGCGGAGGAGCCGTCCGCTTCCAGAAGGTGTACAGGCTGCGGCGATACAGCGCGTCGCCGTTGTCCCGCTTGAAATCCTTGGTGTTCGAGCCGACGAAGCCGACCGATTCCCAGATGCCGGCCGGCTGATAAGGCTTCACGGCTTTGCCGCCGATCCGCTCGACCAGCAATCCGCCCAGGAACAGGGCCTGGTCGCGGACGATCTCGGCGTCCAGACGGAACCGCGGACCACGGGCCAGGAGCATATTCTCAGGGTCCTTCTGCAACAGGGCCGGCGTGACTTTGACCGACTGGCGATAGGTCGCACTGGTCACGATCAGCTTCTGCAGTTGCTTCACATCCCAGGCCTTTTCGATGAACTCCACCGCCAGCCAGTCGAGCAGGTCGGGATGGCTGGGCCACTCACCCTGCGCACCAAAGTCCTCGCTGGTCTTCACGATGCCCCGTCCAAAGTACTGCTGCCAGAAGCGATTCACCGTCACCCGCGAGGTAAGCGGATGCTCGGGGGCGACCAGCCACTCGGCCAGGCCCAGTCGATTGGGCTTGGAGCCATGCGGCAACGGGGGAAGGATGGCCGGCGTGGCGGCGGTGACTTTGTCCCCCTTTTTGTCGTACTGCCCGCGAATCAGGATGTGTGTGTCGCGCGGGGTCGCCATGTCGGCCATGACCATCGAGGCCGGAATGGATGCGTCGAAATCCTTCTTCTGCTTTTCCAGGTCGGTCACGTCCTTGTGCAGCTTGTCGAACGGCTTCTTCGTCTCCGGGTGGACGTACTCCAGGAAGTAGTCGCGAATCGTCTTCTTCTGGGCGTCGTTCCGCTTGTCGAGCTCCGCCTTCAAGGCATCCTTGACGGGGTTCGGCACGTCCGACTTCTTCTGTTCTTTCTCATAGGCTTCCCAGGCGACGAGCGAAGTAAAGCTCTTGCCGTCCTGCGGAGTGCGGGTAACGACGCCAGCCTTGTCCCAGAAGCAGGTGCCGTCGTGCTGGGTAAAGGCCCAGCCGTTCAGCACAGCGCCGGGGTTCAAACCCACCTTCGCGGCTTCCACTTCCAGGCGGACCCAGCGTCCGGCCTCGGGCAAAGGGCCCATGTGGACGCGACTGGCCGAACCGGCCGTGCCCCAGGGGATGACATCCTCGCCCCAGTAGGCCCGATGTTCCCAAGCGCCGTCGTTGAACTGCAGCATCACGCTCTTGGGCAAGCTGGCCGGGTCGAGATAGACGTGGGCAAACAGCTTGTCCCCCTCGCCGATCTTGATCGTGGCCGTGGCGCCGTCGAAGAAGTGCTGGCTCAGCCCCTGGGCTTGCCGGCGGCTGGACTTCGCCCCGCTATGGACCGGGTTGGGCTTGCTGACGAACTCCCACGGGGTGTTCCCCTGGGCCTTCGCCCCCTTGGGCAGGTCGTCGTCGATCCAGACAAACTCAATCGGTTCGTTGGTCGCGGTCGGCGTGCCGGCCTCAGGCTCTTTGTAATCGATCTTGGCCAGCTCGTCGGCGATCAGCTTCTTCGCGGCGGCCAGCTTCTCGTCGAACTCTTTCAGCTTCTTCTCGTCTTCGGCGCTGGACAGCTTCAAGATCGGCGGCGGCAGCAAGGCGTTGCCGTCCATCGCCGCATCGGCCGAGGCATTGAAGAAGGCGTAGAGCTGATAAAACTCTTTCTGACTAAGGGGATCAAACTTGTGATCGTGGCAGACCGCGCAGCCCAGGGTCAGCCCCAGGAAGACGGTGGACATCGTCTCAGTCCGGTCCACGGCATAGCGCACGCGGACTTCGTCGTCAATCGAGCCCCCTTCGCTGGTCGTCACGTTGCAGCGATTGAAACCGGTGGCGATCCGCTGATCCATGGTCGGCGTGGGGAGCATGTCGCCGGCCATCTGCTCGATGGTGAAGCGATTGAACGGCATGTTCTGGTTGAACGAGTTGATGACCCAATCGCGATAGGGCCACAGGGCGCGCTCGTTGTCCAGGTGCAGCCCGTGCGTGTCGCCATAACGGGCCAGGTCGAGCCAGTAGCGTCCCATCTGCTCGCCGTAGCGGGGCGAGGCCAGCAGGCGATCGACCAACTTCTCGTAAGCGTCGGCCGACGTGTCGGCCAGGAACTGATCGACCTCGGCCGGCGTGGGAGGCAAGCCCGTCAGATCGAACGTGACGCGGCGGATGAGGGTGTTCTTGTCGGCCTCCGGGCTGGGGGCCAGGCCTTCGCTCTCAAGCTTGGCGATGATGAAGCGATCGATCGGGTTGCGGACCGCTTTCTCGTGTTTCACGGTGGGAAGGGTCGGCTTCACGGGTCGCAGGAACGACCAGTGCCCCTGATACTCGGCCCCTTGCTCGACCCACTTCTTCAGGGTCTCGATCTGTTTGGGGGTCAAATGTCGGCCAGTCGCCGGTGGCGGCATCTTTTCGTCGGGGTTGGTCGACAGAATGCGTTGGATTAGCAGGCTCTCGGCCAGCTTGCCCGGCACGATCGCCGAGCCGCCGTCGGCCAGCTTGGCCGTGGCCCCTTCGCGGATGTCGAGCCGCAGGTCTGCGTGCCGCTCCTTGGGATCCGGTCCGTGGCAGCGGATGCAGCCATCGGACAGGATGGGGCGGATGTCGCGGTTGTATTCAATCTTGCCCGGTTCAATCTTGGCGGGCTCGGCGGCCGAAACGGAAGCGGCCAGCAGGGCATAGCCGGTCAGGCTGGCGACGAACTGAGTGACGCGGGAGAAGGTAAGCTGAGGCATTCGTCGGTACAGGCCCTGTAAGCCTGGTCTCCTAGAGATGCTGGAAGTCTTTAAGTCACGTTCCTACGCAACGATGGACACGTCAGGATGACGTGGGACCATCAACGGGCGAAGAAAGGTGTACGACGAGTGGGAGGGGAGGCGGTTAGCCGGACCCAGAATTCATCGCGAAGCGATGCACAATTCCCGTGAGGCAATTTTAGACTTCCCAGCAAACCAATCGCCGGGGCGGCCTCACTCGTCAGGATCGATCTACCGTTTCGGAACTCCCGAGTCGGACGAAGGATCCATAGAACAGTGACATTCGGGCGGAAATCGTTACCACCAAATCCGCACGAGCATCACTGCAATGTAATATAAATTACCGTTGATGAATTGCAAGCGATTTGCCGCAAAGTGCGGTGCGGCAAGGAGGAAGAGACACGCGGACGCTGCCCAAGGGGCGACTATTGCGAGTCCAGCGCGCCGGCACATTCGTCAGGCAGTTTCTGACCGAGCTCCACGGCGCGCTCCAGATGCGTGCGAGCGCGGACCTCCGCCGGCTCTTTGCCAAACTCCACTAGGCCGAGCTGCCGCTGCACATTGGCCTGCGACCAGAGGAGCCGGCCGAGTTCCAAGTGCGCTTCGCCGAGATTGGGGTTGTGCGCCAGCGCCGCCTGTAGGGCGGACTCGCTGGTGGCGACGCGATCGGACAGCGCCACGCCCAGCGTCCAGCAGGTCACTGCCGGATCGATCTTGCGGCCCATCGTCACGTCGATCACGGCTACGGCGGCGGGCCAATCCCGGCGGTCGATGGCTGCGGCCAGTTGGGCAGAAGGCCCTTCGAGGGGAGGGGCAATCAGCAGGTGGACGCTCAGTCGCAGGGCGTCGCGCACCGTTTTTTCATCCACGGCAAGCAACGCGGCAATTCTCAGATGTTCCAAAGGCGCCGTCTTGCTGGCCAGCGTTTCCATCATCTGAGTCGACGCCCAGCGGAGATGAAACCGGGCTACGTCGTTTCGCAGATTGCCATCGTTCGGCGAGATCTCAAGGGCAGCCTGATACTCCACTTCAGCCTCGGCCCAGTGACCTGCGTCACCCAAGGCTCCGGCCAGATTCAGTCGGTGACCTGCATGGGACGGGGCGAGCGCAATCGCCTTGGAGTACGCTTGCACGGCCTCCACAAAATTGCCGGAGCGCAGCCGGGCGTTTCCCAAGGTGCCCTGCGCGTCGGCCGACTGCGGATCGAGCACTGTGGCCCGCTCGGCGGCTTCGATGGCAAGGACCAGATCGCCGGCGTCCGAGGCCGCGTTGGCCAGTTGTAACTGCGCGGTGGGGAGCGAGGGGGCGACCTGGGCCAGCGCCTTGGCCGACTGAAGCTGCACCGCTGTGCGAGATGATGCATCCACTCCGCGACGCTCCGCCCCGTAGAGCGCAGCGGCCGGCAGGATGAACAACGCCCACTTGCCGGCGTGCGCCAGGGCCGGCAGCCAACCCGCTGCCGAAGGTGACCTCGCGCCCGTGCCGGATGCGGTTCCGGCCAACTGCTCCTGGTTGCTCTTTTCGCGGACCTTCCAGATAAAGCCGTCGAAGTAGTAGTGCATCAAGGTCGAGGTGACCAGAAGGGCGGCAAACACCTGTGCCAGCGATTGCCCCGTGATCGACGTCGAGAAGAACCGCACGCAGCCGAAGGCGGCGATCAGGCACAAATAGGCCCCAACCAGCAGGCCGCGCCGGCGAAAGAACGCAGCCAGTGTTCCCTGCCCCGCGGCCACGCGGTCGATCGACCGCCGGTGAAAGACCCACACGATCGCCAGATACTGCACCGCGTGGTAGATCTCGAACATCGCCACGCCGATTAGCGTGTCGTTGATCGCCCCGGTGAACCACCAGATGCCGGCCGTAGAGAGAACGAGCAGTTGCTTGTTGAGGCTGACCGCCTCTTTGCGGATCAGACGCTGTGCCACATGAACGACGTAAGCATTCAGCACCACGACGGCCGCCAAGCCAACGGTCCATTGCAGGCCCACAATCAGCCGCGCGTCGAAGAGCGGGCCGCCGGCCTGCCAGAAAGCGTCGACCAAGCCGTACATCCGCGCCTGGCTGAAGACTGTCCCCAAGGCGAACACTGCCACGCAGGCGGCCAGATCGAGCCGCGCGCCCCACGCGTCCTTGATGCCGCGCTTGACGTCGTAGATCCGCAGAAAACCGTAAGTCTGCATCAGCCCGTGCCAGATGGCCCACAGCAGCACCAGAACGCGCAGGCCGTGCAGATGCTGGTGCTCGAACCACCAGGCGGCCGTGAACACCAGAGGAGGTGCCAACAGCAGCCGCCAGAAGAACCGCGCGCGGAGTTCGCTGTCGCCATAGGCCCGCAGGAATCCGGGCAGGTGATGCCCCATGGAGAGGAACGAGATCACCACCAGCCAGATCTGCTGGGGCGAGAAGATGCGCTGAAGGCCTAGCACCGCGGGGACGATCAGCACCGGAGTCAGCACGAAAAAGAGCAAGTCCCAAGCCGGGGCGATGATCCAGCCTCGCGCGGCCGCTGGGGTCACGGCTGGCGTCGATTCAGCGGCGGTCAGCGTGGTGCTCATGACAGACTACATTCCCCGCGGGAAGGAGCCGTTGGCCGGCCCCTGACTCCATCGTCCCGCGGCCCACCGCGATGTCAAGCTGCGGCTACTTGCCACCAACCGCCGGCGGTGGCTTGGGAACGTCATTCTCGTCCACTTGGACTCCGTGCGTGAAGTCCATCAAAGGCTCGAAGAACGTGTTCAGGAATCGCGACTTGCGATTCTTACGGGCCATGTCGGTGGCCGGCTCGTGCCACTGCTCGTAATGAGGATAGTTCACGTAGCTGCGGCCAAAGTAATACGGGAACTGCGATCCCGAGTAGTGATACTTGGGAATGCGTCCCTTGACTGGATCGACGGGCGCCAATCCTGTCTTGGGGTCGATCATATTCGCAGGGGCCACTTCGCCCGGCGCAACCGCTCGGGGTTCGGCCTTGAAGCGAAACGGGTCCGACGGCGACGGAGCCGGGACGGGCGGAGCGTCCCCTTCGCGCGGGATCTGCCGGCGACTCGAAGCGGGCACGGCCGGCAAAGTCTCGCGATCGTCTTCGCTGGCGCGAGTCGGCACAGGGGCCGTGGCCGTGCGACGCAGATTCAGATGCGGAATCTTGGCCGTCTTGGCGGCGGGCGATCCCGGAGCGCCGGCTTCAGCGGGCGGATCCTGTGGGATCTGCTCAAGCGATCCGCCCCGGAAAATGGGGACCGAGCGCAGGTTCTCGTACACGCCGTAAGGACCAGGGTGTCCACAGGTGCGGCATTGAGCCTGGGCCTGGCTGGTCCAAGCACAAACGCCGAACGCCAACAGAATGAGCGGGAATCCGTTCCGCATCCGCGACCTCGCTAGCTGGAGGCCGACGGCAACGCGAGACGCCCGCAGCGGGGTCCTGGTCCATCGGCCTTCTATCCAAATCGGCCGATGCGCGGGGAAACCTGTGGAAAATCCGTCGTAGACTGCCTATCTGCCCAGTAACTGGCGAGAGAATCTCGCCAGGGCTTGATTGGCAAGTTGTTCCTAAGGCTGGAGTTACGACTTCTGGTCGAGCTTCCAGTTCTCGATGATCACGTCGGCTCCCGGGGTCAGCTTGCGGAGCTTGTCCTTGATGACCTGCAGCTCGGAATGCTTGGCGGTCTTCGCTTTGCGGGCCAGAATGACCAGCTTCTTACGGCGATGACGGCGACGCTTGATCTCTTGAACTCGGTCAATGGCCACGATCAGACTCCCATGGGCGACGAAACTAGAGCAAGGAGTCGCCCATTAAAGCAGCCTTGAGGGGCAGCGTCAATCGAGACGCGCGGGGCGATGGTCCGATTCGCAGATTGCCGACGGCCAAAAGCGTGAACTACTTGCGCGATTCGCGCGAGCGATTCACATGCTGCATGGCCTGGTACATCATCTGCTCACGCTGCTCGGCCGAGAGCATCTTCATAAAGGCGATGCGGCAGGCATGCGACGCCTGACGTTTGACATAGCCTTTGCTGTCGCAGAACGTGTTCCACTCCGCCAGAAACTTGGCGTCGTACTCGATCGTTTCCTTCTGTGTCTTACTCACGGATGAACCTTTGAGGTACGAATTGGAACGAAGCACCCTCGTGCGATTTGCCTGGGAGTTCCCCCGCGAACCCTGAATTTCCCAAGCTGCGCCAAGCTACCTTGGCTTTGGCATTAGAACAAAACCAGCGAATGGCTGACTAGGGTTTTCGCGAGTAATTCGCGAATTCTGTATCCGCGTGGTAAAGAATGCTTTAGGGGTGATGCGATCTGTCATGCGTCAATCGGGGGATTCACTCGTACAAACTAGGGGTCGAGTAGTCAGGTCGATTGGTGCGCAGCGTGGACCTAGCGTTGTAGGGCGAAGCAGCGTGAGACCGAGGCCCCACCACACTACGCCGACGACCGTCACCCGCTAACCTTTTGCGCGCCTGCTTTCCCGGACTCCACCACAAACGACGCTCGGGTCACGCGCGGCGCACCAGGTCGGGTGACATACTCCACCACCCGATAGTCGCTCCGCCAGTGCTCCGGCGTCACTTCGCAACTCACGTAGCCCCGCTCGGCATTGTAGAATTTGACGAAGGGGTTGTCGGCCAACACGCCTGCCGTGTCGGGGCGGGTTTCTTTGCCGTCTCCTCCGGAGCTGATCGAAGTACCGACAAACTCGGTGGCCACCGTTTTGGGGTCGGCTCCGTCGAAGTCGACCTGCAGATCGTTAACCCAGTTGGTGTGGATGTCGCCGGTCAGCACCACCGGGTTGGCGATCTTGCGCTCAACCAGTTGCCGCAGAATCCGCCGGCGGTTGGTTTCGTAGCCGGGCCACTGGTCCATGCTGTAGTTCACAATCTCGCCCGGCTTGCGGTCGACGCGGGCCATCATCACCTGCTGAGCCAGCACGTTCCACTTGGCGGTCGAGCGGGAAAGGCCGTCGAGGAGCCAACGCTCCTGCTCGGCTCCCAGCAGCGTAGCTGCGGGATCGTAGCAGTCCTCGCACGGGGGCTTGTTGCCGTCGCCGCAGGGCTGCTTGGTGCGATACTGACGCGTGTCCAGGACCGAGAACTCGGCCAGGTTGCCGTAGCCCAGCCGGCGATAGAGCTTCATGTCGGGACCGCTGGGGAGCGCCGAGCGCGGGATCGGCATGTGCTCGTAGTAGGCCTTGTAGGCGGCCGCGCGGCGGATGAGGAAATCCTCGCGATTGACGTTCTTTTCTTCGGAGTTTGCCCCCGCGCAGTTGTTGTCGAACTCGTGATCGTCCCAGGTCACGATCCAGGGGAACGCGGCATGGACGGCCTGCAACGCCGGATCGCTTTTGTAGAGCGCGAAGCGATTGCGATATTCCTCGAGCGTCTTGATCTCTTTGCTGTTGTGCTTGCGGACCGACTTCTCCTTCTGGCCCCCTTCGTAGATGTAGTCGCCCAGGTGGACCACCAGGTCCAGTTCTTCGCGCAGCATGTGCTCAAAGGCGGTGAACAGACCGTCTTCGTAATTGTTGCACGAGGCGAACGCGAACTTGAACGAGCGCGGCGCAGCGTCGGCAGCAGGCGTAGTCTGCGTGCGGCCGATGGGGCTGGTCTCGCTGCCGGCCTTGAACTGGTACCAGTAGGGCCGGGCCGGCTTGAGGCCCGTCAGTTCGACATGCACCGAGTGGGCCCAGGCAGGCGATGCGACGGTGACGCCCTGCGCCACGACCTTACGCATCTGGTCGTCTTCGGCCACCTGCCACGAGACCTCGATCGCTTCGTCGGGCATGCCTCCGCCGTTCAAGGGATCGGGAGCCAGACGAGTCCAGAGGATCGCGCCCGAAGGGGTCGGATCGCCTGAGGCCACGCCCAGCGTAAAGGGATTGCTCTTGAACTTGGGCGCCTGCCGCAGCAGGCCCAGCGAGCGATCGGCCCACACGGCCGCGGCGGCTAGCGAAGCACTGGCAATGAGAAAGGAGCGTCGCGGGAGCAGACCGGCACGCTGGGCGGCCAGATAGCGGGGCTTGTCCATGAGGGCTATTTTCCGGGGGCGCGGGGAGCGGGAAGAGGACAGCCGTGGGCCTTGCGATACGGGACTTCGGGGACCTTGCCGGACAGCACCGTCTCCAAGGCATTCAGAAGATCACGCGTGGTCGGTTCGTCGCGGCGTTTGCCGCCTGCGGAATAGCGATCGTCGATGCGGCCTCGATAAACGACATCGCCGGCTGGGTTCAGCACCACGGCCTCGGGCGTTACCTCTACCCCAGCACTACGTGCGACGCGCTGTTCGGGGTCGAGCAGAATCGGAAAGGTCAGCCGGTACTCGCCGGCATGCTTGCGGGCGATTTCGGCCGTGACATCCGGATCGGGATGCAATCCCCAGACAAGGATGCCCTGCTCGGCGTATTTATTCGCCAGACGTTCCAACTCCGGTGCATAACCGTTCGAGACCGGGCACTCGGTCCCGAGGAACAGCAGCACGACGGCCTTTTTGCCTTTCCACTCCGCCTGGGTGCGCAGCTCGCCGGCGGTGTCCTTCAAGGCGACTTCCACTCGCGGCCGGGCGGATGGTTCCGCCGCCATCGCGCCGGCGAGCAAGAGGTTTAACAGCATGCAAGTGATGAAGAGGCTGCGCATATGAGCTGACGTATCGGGAAACAGACAATAAGAGATTCTTCATTGTAACTGCATGCCGGCCGCGGGAGGAAATGAAACGGCAATCGGCAGGTTGCCGCGTGTAAGCGTCTCAATTCGGTGTGAAATCACAACCCGAAGAGGCTGTGATTTTCTTGCTTTCTTCACTCGCCCGACGCGCCAGCGAGGGGAACCTAGCGGCGACGTCGCCTAGAGCTTCCCCTCGCTGGCGCGTCGGGCGAGTGTGGGGAAGCCGCCGACTGACAATGTGGCGAATGACGACTGAGCGGCAAGGCGCTAGCCGCCGGTGGCAGGAGAGCAGGGCCACCGGCGGCTAGCGCCTTGCCGCTCAGGTCAAATGCGCAACTTCAAAACTGGCGCGTCGGGCTAGTGTTGCGTTCCGACACACCACAATAGGCGGACGGCACACGAAGCGTGAGCGAGAAAGAACTGCAGGGCGACGTTGCCCAGGGCATCCTCGCTGACGCTTCGGGTTGTGATGGGGGGAACCCCTTCCACCCAGAATCGATACGCTCACACGAGCGCGCGAGACTTCGAGTTGCGGGTGGGGGTCGGTTCGCTGGCGCGTCGCCGTAACTTTGCGGGTTGGGGCGCGGACGTCCCGGGAAGCGCCGGCGCTGGGGGGAGCGCGCAAGTCTTCGGGTTGCGGGTCGGGGGCCGATTCGCTGGCGCGTCGCGGTAACTTTGCAGGTTGGGGCGCGGACGTCCCGGGAAGCGCCGGCGCTGGGGGGAGCGCGCAAGTCTTCGGGTTGCGGGTCGGGGGCCGATTCGCTGGCGCGTCGCCGTAACTTTGCGGGTTGGGACGCGGAGGCCACACGGGGCGCAGACGCCCCGGGGGGCGCGAAAGATTGCGAGTTGAGTTCGGCAGCATGGCATTTGACGCTTCGGATTCTTAAGTCCTGGTCTTCGTTGCCGATGTTGTTCCCCGTAGGGGAAATCCTTCTCCAAAGCCCGCGCGCGGAACGGGCACATCCCGCCCCGGGTCGCCACCCTTCGGGAACCATCGACCCCTGCTCTGACCTGATATCCATTACGCAGTATAGCATTCAATCAGATCGTTTTAAGTCTGTTGTGTCGATTTTATTGAGGTTTTCGCATATGGGGATTCTAATCAGTCTGGCTTCTGGCTCCGTCGCGTGCATTCGGAGGGACCGAGGGTGGGCAGGGTGAAGCAAGGCCCACCACTCTGGCGAGCAAGGTCCGTTCCCTGGATTGGTTCGACTCGAGATTCGCGACGGGACGGAGTCTTCTGGCCGAAGCGGTGAGCCTCGTGGCCCTCAGCTCACCATTCCACCCAGAATCGAGACGCCCACACGGCTTGTCCGGCAAGTGAAGCAAAGGGATTGACTAAAGTTCGTAATTTGCGAACAATGAGGTAGTTGCCAACCGATGGAAAATGTATGCACATCATTTCCAAGAAGGCCTTGGACGATTTCTCCAAAGAGCATGTCGATGCCAAACACCCGCTGGATGTTTGGCACCAGACCACGGAGCGCGTTGTCTGGAAGGACTTTGCGGCCGTTCGAGCCACGTTCAATTCTGCCGACCTGGCGGGAAAGTGTGTGGTCTTCAATATCGGCGGCAATAAGTTCAGGCTGATCGTCACCATTGCCTACACGTACAAACGCGTCTACATCAGGCACGTTTTCACGCACAAAGAGTATGACAAGAATGCGTGGAAGAAGGGTTGCGAATGTCAGTAATCAGGAAAAGCCGCGCCGAACGAAAGCCACACGGGGATAAGCCGCCGCGAGTGGCCGGCCGACGCACGCGCACGGCGGTCGCCGCCACGGGACCGGTGCGAGTCGTCGCCAAGAAGCATCCCCTCAATGAGTATATGGAATTGATCGCCGCGCTGCCGCTGCGAGTCATCACGACAGAGCGACAACTAGACGCCGCGAATGGCATGATCGGAAAGCTGTTGTCGAGCGGTCCGATTTCGCGCAATGCAATGGCCTATCTGAATGTGCTTACGATCTTGGTCCAGCAGTACGAAAGCATTCACTATCCCACTCCGACCGCTCCTGACAACGAAGTGCTGAAGTACTTCCTGGAGGACCGGGGGATGAGCCAAGCCGAGTTGGTTCGGCGGACGGGGATTGCGAAGTCCACCATCTCCGAGATTGTCTCGGGCGCCAAACAACTGACCCGAGGTCAGATGGGCCGTATCGCTGAGGCCTTGAAGATCACTCCGGCCGCCTTCTCGTTTCCATCGGACTGATCGAGACCGTACTTACAGCCCCGACGGTAGCGACTCGCGGAAGACCGCGTCGGCGACTAGTTCCTGCATCCGCACGTGCCCCGAGGGGGACAGATGCACGGAATCGACCGTGGCCCCTTCGGCCGTGAGCACGCCCACGAAGAGCCGTTTGGGGATCAGCGGCACGCCATGCTGTGCGGCCAGGCGGCGCTGCACTCGGCCGAACTCGTTCGCAAACGGAGGGAGGGGCAGTTCGAACATCACGACGGTGCGTCCAGGGCCGGTAACCCGTTCGATCAGCAAGGCGAGGTCCCGTTCGAAGTCGGCAACTTTCGTCGATCCAAGGAGGTCGTTGCCGCCGATCTCCAAGAGCACGACGCCGGGCTCGAAGCTCAGCGGTTCGCTCTCACGGAGCATTGTGCGGACAGTCGCCCCCATGTGGGAGTGATCGTGGACTTCGATCGGATGAAGCCGGCTCAGCCGCTGCGGCCAGCGCTCAACGGAGTTCCCTTCGCCCATGCCGGCGGAGACGGAATCTCCAAAGAGAAGCAGCTTGAGAGGTGATTTCGGCACGCGCGGCGCGATCTGGTACGGGATCTCCATGGCAAAGCCGATCGCCAGGACCATCGCGAGTGAACCGCGGAGCCAGAGACGGGCGGAAGCGAACCGCGCGAACTGCTCACCGATCAGCCAGACCAGGCAAGCCACGCCCCCGATTCCATAAAGCACGTACGGCAAGGGCGCCGCGGAGAGAGCGACGAGCATCACTCCCGCAATGCCCAGCACGGCGTGCCAACGGCGCAGGCGAGGGTAGTCTGCCAGACAGGCCAGACCGATGGCGGCCCCGATCAGCAGCAGTCCGACGAAAAAGGCCAGCCCACTGCCGAAGAAGTAGATGACCGATTCCATGGGGCATTCCTAGCAAAGCGGCCCGTGCTAGGCGGCCTGCGTTTCGTCCTCGCCGCCGGGTTCGGGCGTGGGGTCATCGCTGCGGCCGCCGCGGATGTGGCCGTCGTCGGTCACGTCGTCGAAGCGGACGCTGACCCGCTTCGAGATGCCCGACTCCTGCATCGTGACGCCGTACAAGGTCGTGGCGCAGGTCATGGTCTTTTTGGAGTGCGTGACCACGATGAACTGCGTCCAGGCCAGGAACTCTTGCAGCACATTCGTGAAGCGACCGACGTTGGCCTCGTCCAAGGCCGCGTCGACTTCGTCCAGCACGCAGAACGGGCTGGGGCGATTGCGGAAAATGGCCAGCAGCAAGGCCACGCAGGTCATGGTCTTTTCACCGCCCGACATCAGCGAGATGTTGCGGAGCTCTTTGCCCGGAGGACGCGCGACGATGTCGATGCCCCCTTCCAGCACATCGGCCCCTTCTTCCAGCACCACGTCTCCCTGACCGCCACCGAAGACTTTGCGGAACAGGTCCTGGAAGTGGCCGCGGATCGCCTCGAACGTCTCGAGGAACAGTCGGCGGCTGTCGACGTTGATCTTCTGCAGGATCTGCTCGAGGGCCTCTTTGGCCTTGGTCAGATCCTGATACTGGCCCGAGAGGGCGTTGAACCGCGACTCGAGCTCGTCGAGCTCTGAGAGGGCCTCCAGATTCACCCCGCCCAGCGATTTGATTTTGCGGCGCAGGTCTTCGATTTCCTGTTCCACGTTGGCCCGTTCGTCGGCCAGGCCCGTGCGAATCGGCGTGCCGTCTTCGTTTTCGGTGACTGCCGTGGCAGCCGCGGCTTCTTCAGCCGCTTTGGCTTCGTCAGAAACAGCGGCCAGGTCGAGCGCAAAGTCGTCGCGGAAGCGGTCCATCAGCGCCGTGCGCTGGTGCCGCAACTCGCCGGCCGACAGATCGCGGGCGTGCAGTTGCTCCTCCTGCTTGCGGACGTCATTGCGGATCGCATTGGCGGCGCTGGTCACTTTGCCCCGCTCTTTGCGAAGTTGATCGCGACGCGTGACGACGATCCCTTCGTCGCGGGACAAAGCTTCCTGATCGAGATACAACTCGGCCAGTTCGGTCTCGGCACGAAGAATGTTGAACTCGGCCCCGGTCAGCCGGGCGGTTGCGCCGGCCAACTGAGTGCGGGCTTCGCCGATCGTACGACGCCGCTCGTCCTGGTCGCGCTCCAGCTGGTAGCGACTGGAGCGAAGGGCCTCCAGGCGTTCTTCACTCTTGGCGAGCACCACCTTGGCGGCGGTGATCTTGGCGGCCTGTTCAGCCCGTTGCGCTTCATGCGTGGCCAGAATCTCGCCGGCCTCGGCAATGTGCCGTTCGATCTCAGCCACGCGTTCTTCGGCCACGGTCAGCTCGCCTCGCGCGCCGGCCACCGAGGCCTCGCTGGCCGATTGCGCCGCACGAGCCGATTGCAGTTCGCTGTCGAGCCCGCCCCGTTGATCGTCGAGCTGTCCCACCCGTCCTTCAAAAGCGGCGGCCTGCTTGCGATGTTCGCCCAGCGTGTCGATGGCCCGTTGCCGTCGGACCGCCAGGTTCTCGAGTTGACGCTCGTCGGATTCGATCTCGCCGGCCAGTTCTTCGAGGTTGCCTTCCAACTCGGCCACGCGGGCTTCAAGCCGGGCGATCTGCTGCCGCAGTTCGCGGAGCTCGCTCTTGCGCGAGATCAGCCCCAAGGTGGTATGACGAGGACCGGCCATCAGCGAGCCATCGGCCCGCAGCGTCTCTCCGCCCAGCGTCACAAACTCGGGACGACGGGCCGAACGCAGGGCACTCAAACTGGCGTACTTGGCGGCCAGCGACAAGGCGTCGCTCAGACGTTCCACAATCCAGGTCCGGCCCAGCAGTCGACGGGCCAGCGGTTTCATTTCTTCGGAGGTATCGACGAAGCGGTCGGCACGGCCGATGACGCCCCGCTCCCCTTCAAGGTCGATCTCACGGGCTTCGGGCGGAGTGTTCTCGTCTTCCGCCTCCAGGCCCAGCAAATCAAGCGGAAGGAAGCCGACGCGGCCACCCAGCGGCAGCGTGCCGGCCGAGAGAGACTCGTAGAGTGCCTTGCCGCTGCTCACCACCACATGGCCGGCTAGATCGCCTAGGGCGGCTTCCACCAGCGGCGCGGTTTCGACATTCACCTGCAACAGATCGGCCACCAGCCCGCGGACCACGCCCAGTGGGCCATGCGGTTCGTGCCGCACGGCCGAAAGGACCTGCCGCACGCCGGGGCTCAGCCCTTCGTGGCGGTCTTCCAGCTCTTCGATCAGGGCCACGCGTTCGCTGGCGCCGGCAATCCGGCCACGGATCTGGCCGATCTCCTGCTGCAAGCTGGTCCGCTGTTCGCGGCGCTCGCCCAGGCGGCTCTGCACCGTGGCGACCTGCGTGGCTGCTTCTTCCACGGCCAGGGCCAACTCGTGTTCCTGGCTCTTCAGACGGTTCAGTTGCCCGCGCAGCTCTTCCTGCGTGGCTTCGAGCGTGTCGCGTCGCTGCTGAATGCGGACGGCTCGTTCCTGCGCGGCAGTGAGCTGAGACTCCAGCGAACGAATATCGCCGGCCAGTCGAGCCACGGTGCGCATCTGCTCGCGCAGTTCGCCCTGTCGGTGTTCGCTGTGAGCGCGCTGGGCCGAGATCGTGGCCTGCAACTGAGCCAGCTGCTCCTCGTCGCTGGCGAGTCGGGCGACCCCTTCACGCTGGCGCTCGTCGGCCGATTGCAGTGCCGCACCGGTCTCTTTGAGCTGATGTTCCAGATCGCCGGAGCGCAGGCTCAGGGCGGCCAGCTGCCGGCGGCCGCGATCGATTTCTTCTTCCAGGTCGACGCTGCGGGCCCGCTCGTGCTGAATCAGTGCCTCGGCGGTGGCGATCTGCTGCCGGTTCTCGGCCATCTGCCGTTCGCAGGTCCGGACCAGCTCTTCCAGTTCGGCCAGCCGGCCGTCTTCTTCGCGGGCTCGGGCTTCCAGCGTGTCGGCTTCGATCAGCCGAGCTTCGATCGCCCGCCGGCGATCGGCCATTTCGGCATCCAGGGCCGACAGTTCGCTGGTCAGTCGACGATAGTCGACCAGACTGACCTGCGTGCGCAGCTCGGTGAGCCGCGTGTTGTACTCTTGGAATCGACGCGCCCGCGAAGCCTGCGAGCGGACCGTCTTGAGCTGGTTCTCGACCTCGACCACGATGTCGGTCAGGCGGAGCAGATTCTGATCGACCCGCTCCAACCGGCGGAGCGATTCGAGCTTCTTGGCCTTGAAGCGGCTGATGCCGGCCGCTTCTTCAAAAATCTCACGGCGATCGCGAGGAGACGACTGAAGCAGGGCGTCGACTTTGCCCTGCTCGATGACCGAGTAGGCCTCGGTCGCGGCGCCGGTCCCCAGAAACAGATCGCGGATATCGCGCAGCCGGCTGGGCTGCCGGTTGATCAGGTATTCGCCTTCTCCGCTGCGATAAACGCGGCGGGTGATGTGCACCTCGGGCGTTTCCAGCGGCAGAATTTTGTGTGTGTTGTCGAAGGTCAGCGTGACCTCGGCCATGTTCACGCTGCGACGCGTCCCCGAGCCGTTGAAAATGCAGTCAGCCATCTCCTTGCCGCGGAGACTCTTGGGGCTCTGTTCGCCGAGCACCCACTTGATGGCGTCGACCACGTTCGACTTGCCCGAGCCGTTGGGGCCGACGATCGCCGTCACGCCGCGGTCGAACTCGAAGCGCGTCTTGTCGGCGAAGCTTTTGAAGCCGACAAGCTCGAGGGCCTTGAGCATGAGCAGAATCGATGGTTAGGACTCGGAACGAAACACCCTGACTCGAGCCGCGCGAAGCAGCCTGGCGCGGCCTATTCTCAGGATTCCTTTTTACCAAACCATCGCATGAATTTCGTGCCGAAACCGGGGGTTTCTTCCTCCGGGATGGGTGTGTCGCGCGTCGAGGGCTCGCGATCATCTTGCCCGCCCAGCGATTCCTTCTTGGGGAACAGGTTGGGAATCGGGTTGCTGACGGTGAACCCGGAGGACTTCTCGCCGTCGGCCGGCTTGCCGTCGGCCGTTTCGACCTTGCGATCATACGCACGGGCTTCGGGCAGGGCGTCGACCTCGAAGCGGGCCCCCAGGACCTTCTTCTGAGCGGCTTTCTGCAGAATCTGCACCACATCGGGATAGTTGCCCCCGACCTCGACGACCA